>Ga0209379_10000359_pt1 | contig 41850 bp, 32 predicted proteins | sample tdDd001_FD_187124 | JGI IMG/M metagenome (GOLD analysis project Ga0209379, IMG submission 187124) | Marine sediment microbial communities from the Atlantic coast under amendment with organic carbon and nitrate - tdDd00.1 (SPAdes)... | ecosystem: Environmental > Aquatic > Marine > Coastal >... | reverse complement strand
GGGTTTAGCTTAGCTCACACAGGTGGAAGCCAAGTGTGAGAAAGATCTTTATATCTAATTCTTATTACAAAGAATGATTGATCAGTTTCTGCTTCTCAATTAACATGTCTGTATTGTTTCAAAGCGTCAGCAAAAGTATGGCTTTTATTAGATAAAACAAGGCTTTTCAAGCATTTTATTGAAAATAATTCTTTGTGCTTTGATAGAGAGTTCAGTAGAAGAGAAGGTTTTCCTTAGAGTAATAAACGTAATCTTGAAAAACTATATTTAATCTAGACTTTCTGTCAAACAAGTTCTGACTTTATCTTTTAAATTGTCCAAGCAGCACTTGACTTCATCTAATTCAAGAGGCCCGCCAAGCCAAAACATAGCGGCTTCGATAGAGCTAAAAAGTTTCATGGTTTGAGGAAGTCTGGAAGGAAACATATTGAGAAAGGTGAAGAAAACGACGTGGCGAGGTTTGCTGGTTATAACAGCCAATTTTCGCTTACCAGAAATTCCTTTGTGATTGTTCGCAAACTCGATGTACTTTTTCACGTCACTTTTTACACCTTTAACGGTTGTGTGTCGAATATCCATTAAAAGGTCAAAATTAGGTGAGTAATTTCGATCTTCTGATTCTTTAAGCTTATTACATTGTCTAGATTTCCAATGCCCTCGTGATACTCAACAATGAACCTTTTTTCTTTAAAAATCTTATAGCTACTTACAAATTGCATCTTATGCGATTTAAAATAATTTTAAAGCAAGTGTTAAATTAAGAAAAATCTATTAGAATAGCCGTATAGAATAAAGTAAATTAATTGAGATGTAGAATATGATTTAAAAAAAGGATAAAAATAAAACCCATTTCGAATAAACGAAATGGGTCTAGTTTAAACTGTTAAACAGGAATTTTGTTTATTCCCAATTTAGTATCTTTTTGAACAAATAGTTTTCTGCATCAGGTAAATAAGCTTTAGCAGCTTCTAAATCTTCCTCACATAAATAATGCAAGTTGTTATTCATCACAGTCTCAACTTTTTCGCTATTAACATCAACCAAACGAGGTTTTACTTTACCATTCTCGTCTTCAACATCTTTAAGGAATAGAGGAGAAGCATCACCTTTAGGGTCGACAGTAATCATACATTTAGATTGACCAGCCTTAAAAAGCTTGTATACGCCGTTTCCTAGCATGGTACACAAATCTAAGTCATAGGCAACAGGTGGACAACAACGTAAACCAAAACCTAATTCTACTGGGCGAGTTCCAATGCCTAAATCATAAGATTTAATTTTACGTTGAATAAACATGTTGAACACGTGTGATTTACTTACATTGAATAGTTCAGGATGACCGTGAGCATCGTAAGTGAAATTGATTCCTGTACTTTCAATTTCTTTAGTATCCATAAAGTGGAATACGCCTTCACTAATAATGGCAGCTCCGTAATTTAGACCTAAAATACGACGCTTGATGATTGAAGAAATAACCAGATTGGCAATCTTTTCAGCCGAGATATTAGTTTTATTAAACATCTCAGGAATAATAATCATTGGGAAATGAGCTGAAGCTCCAATACCGAAAGCTAAATGACCAGCTTCGCGTCCCATTGCTGATAATACGAACCAGTTTTGTGAAGTTCGAGCATCTTCATATACAGTCGTTGCGATACGAACACCTTCATTTTTAGCTGAATGAAATCCAAAAGTAGGAGAGCCTACAGGTAATGGAAGATCGTTATCAATTGTTTTAGGAACATGTATGTTTGAAATGGAAACTTGGTTATCTTCTAGATATTTAGAAATGCGATTCGCTGTTGAAGCTGTATCGTCTCCCCCAACGGTTACCAATAGTTTCACATTGTTTTTAACGAAGAAGTCCGTGTTAAAATCCGAATCTTTTGGTTTAAAACGACTCATCTTTAGAGAAGAGCCTCCTTTACTGAAGATACCATCCAAAAAAGGAAAATCTAATTCTTGTGTTTCTGGCTTTTCTGAAAAAAGACCCTTGTACCCTTCGTGCATCCCGATTACTCGATAACCGTTCTTCAAGAATACTTTTCCAACACTACTTATAACTGTGTTAATTCCTGGAGCTGGACCTCCACCACATAATATTACGACTGATTCTCTCATGGTATTTAGTTGTATTTAAGGACTAGCAAATCTCGTTTAAACTATCTAGCTTGTAGCATGCATTAAACTTGACTTAGTTCTAATTGTTTTTGATAATATAGTTCGCAAAGATAAGCCGATCAGATTTAATACAAAATATAATTTGTCCATATCAAGCTAAAGTGCTAATTTTCTTTAATATAAAAATTGATGTGGTTAATCTATGGCAAGATAGATAGTTTAAATATATAGATAGTTGGATATGTGCTTGTTTTTACATAGTTTTGAGACGTATTAAGAATTCAAAATCAAAAATATATGCAAAAGTTATCCTATCTATTGATTATCTTTTTTGTGTTTTTTATTCCTTTTATTGTTCTTGCTCAGACAAATGAAATTAAGATTAGTTTGCATGAAGCACTGTTGAAAGCAGAAGAGCACAATAAAGAGATTAAGAAGTCAAAAGCGCGAGTTGATATTGCAAGAGCGAATTATCAACAGTCTCACTCCCTGTTTTTACCAGGAATCAATCTATCTCACACTGCGGTTAGAACAAATGATCCATTAGCTAGTTTTGGTTTCAAATTGAAGCAAGAAGTGGTTACTGCTGCCGATTTTAATCCTGTTTTATTGAACGATCCCGGATCAATGAACAATTTCTTAACTCAAATTAAGGTAGAACAACCTCTTTTAAATTTCGATGGTATACATGAACGTAAGGCGGCTAAGCTAGGGTTTGAAGCCGTAAGCTTAGAGTCGGAAAGAACATCAGAGTATATTAAATTCCAAGTAAAAAAAGCCTATAAGCAATTGCAAGTAGCTCAAGAGGCAGTCAATGTTTTTGAAAAAACAAAAGCCACTGCAGATGCCTATTTAAAGCAAAGTCTGGACTTTTTTGAAGAAGATTTGATTAAAGAAGCTGATGTTTTAGCAGCAAAGGTTCGTGCCTTAGAGGTGGAAAATCAGTTGAATCAGACCAAAAATCAACGCAAGGGAGCATCAGATTATTTAGCCCTCCTGTTGGGAGTTGATCTTTCAAGTTCTTTGCTTGCCGCTGATATTTTCGAGCTGCCTGCTTTGAGTGTAAAGGTGAGTGATCAGCAAACCAACGAAGAGCGTTCTGATATTCTTGCCTATAAAAAGGGCGTTTCGGCTAAGGAGCAATTGCTGAAATCGGCTAGAAATAAATTTCTGCCACGTATAAATGCTTTTGGTGCCTACGAATGGAATGATAAAGACTTTCTTGGAACTAAAGCCAACAACTACATGTTGGGTGCTTCTCTGTCGTGGGATTTATTTAAAGGTTATAAGAACGTCGGAAAAATTAAAAGGGCGAAAGCAGAACTACAGCTCCAAAAATTAGATTTCGAAGACTATTTAGAGCAAAATAAGCTTAAGATTAAGGAAGCTAAACGCTCGTTGATATTGAGCATTAAGAAAATTGAAACAGGTAAGTTGGCCAAAGAGCAATCAGAAGAAGCTTTAAGAATTCGCTCAGATCGATTCGAACAGGGTTTAGAAAAAATGACCGATCTCATCCAATCTGAAACCTTATCAGCAGTAAAGAATTTAGAATACCTAAATGCCATTTTTAATTACTACTCAGCTAAATTTTATCTGGAGTTTTTATTAGAAAAGGAGCTAAAGTAAATCATAAAACAATCTCTCAATACAAATCATATGAACACACGATACTATTTAAGCATTTTTATTGCACTCGGATTATTTGCATCATGTAGTAGTGAACCTGTCACAAAGAAATCAAAAAGATTTGACTTGTCTGTTCAAGTCGCACAGGCTAAAAACTTAAAGCAAGCTGAGCTCTTAACCTTTACAGGAAAGCTGGAGGCGGCTACTTATTCGAAATTAAGTACCCGTATAATGGGGCAAGTTGAAAATATCAAGGTTAAGCTAGGCGAAAATGTTCGAAAAGGACAACTTCTATTGCAAATCAGTAATCATGATATTCTGGCAAAGAAAAAACAAGCTGTAGCTCATGTTTTAGTTTCAGAAACCCTATTGGCTGATGCAGAAAAGAATTTAGAACGTTATCAATCTTTATTTGATAAAAAATCAGCTTCGAAGAAAGAGTTGGAGGGCATGCAAATTCAAAAACAGGTGGCAGAGTCGAAATTGCAAGCGGCTAAAGGAATGTTCGTCGAAGTTGAAGAAGCTTTAAAATATGCTAATATCAGAGCACCTTATAATGGTCGTGTAACCAAGCATTTCGTTAAAGTTGGTGATTTAGCATCACCCGGTATGCCATTGCTTTCAATTGAGAAGAAGGGGAAATATGAGGTTGTTGCTCGTATTCCGGAATCGGATATTTCAAAGATTAAAGTTACAGACTATGTAGAGGTTGAACTAACCGCTCAGAACAATCGACGTATTCAAGCTCAAGTGTCTGAAATCAATCCATCGGCGCTCGATTCGGGCAACCAGTACGAAGTAAAACTGCAACTTGATGATTTGCAAGCAGCCGATTTCAAGCTTTATACGGGCATGTTTGCTAAGGTGTTTATCCCATTGGGAGAGACGAATCGAATTCTTATTCCAAAATCAGTTTTAGTAGAGAGGGGACAATTGATCGGTATTTATACACTTAGTCAGAGTGGAACAGCACTTTTACGTTGGATTCGTGTCGGAAAGATTTATGGCGATTCAATTGAAGTTCTTTCAGGATTAAGTTCCGGAGAGAAATACATTTTATCATACGAGGGTAAAATATGGGATGGCGCTAAATTAAAAGTGACCAATGTAAAATAGTAGTTTGTTAAAATATGAGATTTATCAGATTGAAGTATATCTACTAACATTTAGGTTTTCACACCTCATATCTAAAATCTCACATCTCAGATCTAAAACCTTATATCTAAAATATGAAAACAGGATTTGCTGGCGGAATAGCCAAACTCTTTATAAATTCGAAGCTGACGCCTCTGTTAATGGTCGCATTTTTGATCATTGGAGCCTATAGTTCGTACCTAACACCTCGCGAGGAGGAACCCCAGATTGATGTACCTATTGCCGATATTTTTTTAGCCTATCCTGGAGCCAGTCCAGTGGAGGTTGAATCTAGAATTGTAAAGCCACTAGAGAAAGTCGTAGCTAATATACCTGGCGTAGAATACGTGTATTCAACATCTATGCCGGAACAAGCCATGCTGATTGTGCAGTTTTATGTGGGAGAAGACGTGGAACGCTCTCTTGTAAAAATGTACAACGAGATTATGAAACATATGGACGAAATGCCAAAAGGTATTTCATTTCCATTGATTAAAACACGAGCAATTGACGATGTTCCAGTCTTGGGATTAACGCTTTGGAGCGAAAAATATGACGATTTTCAACTGAAAAGAATAGCTCAGGAATTGAATAATGAAGTCGAAAAAGTCAGCGAAGTTTCGTCAACAGCTATTCGAGGTGGGCGTTCGCGACAGTTACAGGTGATTTTGAACCGTGAGTTGATGGCTAACTACCATGTTGACGCCCTAAGCATAGCACAAAAAATTCAGGCATCGAATCAACAAATGGGTTCAGGATCTTTTAATAATAACGACAATCAGTTTTTAGTTAAAACAGGTCATTTCATAGAGAACGCCGAAGAACTTTCTAGTTTGGTTGTGGGTGTGAATAATGGTAGTCCTGTTTATTTGAAACAACTGGCTGAGGTTATTGATGGACCCGAAATTCCTTCTCAGTATGTGAGTTTTGGTTATGGTGGTGTGAACGAAAAGCATGCCGCTTTTAAAGGGGAATATCCTGCCGTTACACTATCCGTTGCAAAACGTAGAGGTGCCGATGCGATGAAGATCGCTGATCAGATTTTGGATAAGTTAGAATTGTTGAAAAAGGATTTGATTCCTGCGGACGTTCATGTTGAAGTGACACGCAACTATGGGGCAACGGCATCCGATAAGGTCGCAGAGCTTTTATTACACCTTTTAGGAGCCATTATAGCCGTAACCTTTGTGGTCATGTTGGCTATGGGCTGGCGTGGTGGCTTGGTGGTCTTTCTTTCTGTGCCAATCACCTTTGCCTTAACCATGTTTAGCTACTATTATCTAGATTATACCCTCAATAGAATAACCCTTTTTGCCTTAGTCTTTGTAACGGGAATTGTGGTTGACGATTCCATTATTATTGCCGAGAATATGCACCGTCATTTCAAAATGAAGAAGAAATCCTTTATGGAGGCGGCTCTTATTTCTATCGACGAGGTAGGTAATCCTACTATTTTGGCCACTTTCACTGTTATTGCAGCGGTTCTGCCAATGGTTTTTGTATCCGGTTTAATGGGACCATATATGAGCCCAATGCCAATTGGTGCTTCCATTGCCATGATATTCTCCTTATTGGTGGCTTTAACCATTACGCCTTATTTAGCCTATCGTTTATTAAGAGGTGGTGAGGATGATGAAGAAGAAATTGAAAGCAAATTTAAATTGGAAGATGGTTTTATATACAAGATTTATAATAAAACCATGCGCCCCATGTTGGAGTCTCCAAAACTACGTTGGTCATTCATTATCTCGGTAATGGTGCTTTTATTAGCCTCAACCACCTTGGTCTATTTTAAAATGGTTGCCGTTAAAATGTTGCCATTCGATAATAAAAACGAATTCCAAGTGATTATCGATATGCCAGAGGGAACAACCCTTGAGCGTACAGCTATGGTGACTAAAGAACTTGCCGCCTACGTAGCAGAGCAGAATCATGTGATGGATTACCAATGTTATGTGGGAACTGCTGCTCCAATGAATTTCAATGGCTTGGTTCGTCATTACGACTTGCGTAGAGGCGCTAATATGGCCGATATTCAGGTAAATCTAACTCATAAACACGATAGAGACGAACAATCGCATGATATTGCAAAGGCCATGCGCCCTGGTTTACAAGCCATTGGTGAGAAGTTTAATGCCAATGTTAAGGTTGTAGAAGTGCCACCAGGACCTCCCGTAATGTCAACTTTGGTAGCTGAAATTTATGGTCCTAATGATCAGGAACAAATCGGCATTGCTTCACAACTGAAAGGCATCTTTAGTAAAACACCCGATGTGGTTGATGTAGATTGGTTGATTGAAGATGACCAGAAAGAATATCAATTCGATGTCAATAAGGAAAAAGCGATGCTCGCTGGTGTGAGTACGCAGCAAGTTGTTCAAACCATCGCAATGACTTTAAATGGTCAGAATGTTTCTCAATTCTATCAGGAGAAAGAGCATCAGCAAATTGGCATTAACTTGCGTTTAAAAGAGGAGGAGAGATCAAGTATCAATGATTTGAAAAAAGTAAATATCCTGACTCAAACAGGTGAAATGTTAGCTGTTGGCGATATTGTTGAGATTAATGAGATAACCAAAGAGAAGAGCATTTACCGTAAGAATCAGAAACGCGTAGTATATGTAACGGCAGATGTGGCAGGTAAGCTGGAAAGTCCTGTTTATGGTATTATGGGAATTTCAGAGAATTTGAATGATATAAAATTGCCTCAAGGCTTTACACTGACAGAAGAATACACACAACAACCACCTTTTGAGGATGATTACAGCTTAAAGTGGGATGGTGAGTGGCAAATTACCTATGAGGTATTCCGCGACTTGGGTACTGCTTTTGCGGTCGTTTTACTTGTTATCTACATGCTGATTATTGGTTGGTTCCAGAACTTTAAAGTGCCATTTGTCATGATGATTTCTATTCCATTATCTCTTGTGGGTATTTTGGTCGGTCATTGGTTGATGGGAGCGTTCTTTACGGCAACATCCATGATCGGATTGATTGCGCTCGCGGGTATTATGGTTCGAAACGCCATACTGCTCATCGACTTTATTAATCTGCGATTGGCAGAAGGTAGTCCGCTTAAAGAAGCCATAATTGAGGCAGGAGCGGTGCGAACAACACCCATTCTACTAACAGCAGGAACCGTTGTGATTGGAGCCGTGGTGATTCTATTTGACCCAATTTTTCAGGGATTAGCCATTTCGCTAATGGGAGGGACCATTGCATCCACTTTCTTAACGCTTTTAATCGTTCCACTGATTTATTATATCACAGAGAAAAAGAATTATAAATAATTTTTTTAAACTACTTTGCAGCCTCAAATCAGATTATGGTTTGGGGCTTCTCTTTTATAAAAAAATGTAATCAGAATATCTTAATGAATATTAGAAAGAAATCAAATACAGAATTCATCATCATCATGGCATCTTTAATGTCATTAGCCTCATTGTCTATTGATGCTTTATTGCCAGGTTTGAATGAAATTGGCAGCGCAATTGGTATATCAGATGCGAAAAACAATCAGCTGTTAATCACCATGATCTTTCTTGGAACAGGCTTTGGGCAACTCATTTCGGGACCATTATCCGATAGCTTAGGGCGTAAGCCCGTTGTTTACATGGGGTATTCTGTTTTTGCCATGGCTAGCTTACTCTGTATTTTTGCTACAAGTTTAGAGATGATGGTTTTGGGAAGAATTTTACAAGGAATAGGCCTATCTGCACCTAAAACGGTTAGTATGGCTATGGTTAGAGATCGATTTGTGGGAGACAATATGGCTCGAATTATGTCTTTTGTGACGGCTATCTTTATTTTAGCTCCTGTTATTGCCCCTTCCTTTGGAAAGTTAATGTTAGACAGCTTTGGCTGGCAATCAATTTTTACCAGCCAAGTTATTTTTGGCTTTCTCGTGGTTATTTGGTTATGGCAACGTCAGCCAGAAACCTTACCAGAGGTCAATCGAAAAAAAATGAAGTTTTCTCTCTTTACTGATGGGATAAAGGAATTTGCAAAACACAAACAGACGGTGATTTTTACTTTCGTTGGAGGCTTAACTACTGCAGCATTTATGGTGTATTTAAGTTCTAGCCAACAAATCTTTCAAGTGCAATACGGCTTGGTTGAGGAGTTCCCTTATATTTTTGCCGGAATAGCCATTGTGATTGGTTTATCCACCTTTTTAAATGGAGCATTGGTTATTCGATTCGGTATGTTAAAATTGGCTTCAGCATTTAATCTTGCTTTAACGCTAATTTCCATGGCTTATGTATTTCTATATTATGGAGAACCGAATCCCAGCCTTTCCATTCTTCTTGTATTCTTTGTTATGATGATTTTTTGTGTCGGTTTTATGTTTGGAAATATCAATGCCTTAGCCATGCAGCCTATTGGGCATATTGCTGGAATTGGAGCAGCTATATGTGGTTTTCTAGCAACAATTATTGCTGTACCCCTCGCAACTTTTATTGGTCGATTTATTGAAATTACCGCTATACCTCTTTTTATTGGTTTCGCTGTTTGTGGAGGCATATCATTGCTCCTGATTCAATATTTTAAGTGGTCAAACAAAAGAAAGGCAATAGAACAGGAAAGTGAACTTCAAGTTGAACCTTTATTGGTCAAGAGTAAAAACATGAAATAGTTTTTAAAGTATAAGTATTAAACAAGAATCCCCAAACTAGATCTAGTTTGGGAATTTTTCATTGATTTTGTTGTAGCATCTTCACAACTTGAAAAATTTATCCTCCTTATTTCAAGGAGGAGTACCTGAATTTATGACTACTCTTTATACACATCTTGAATAACTGAGATACTTCTGTCATATTTAGAAGAAGAACTAATAAATGAACCTTTCCCTATATAGGGAAAGTGCCAGCAAGCGAAAGGGTGAATTATTACACCCCTCTATCCTTCGGACATTACTAACTACAAAATTTACTTTAAAAATGTTCGTGATCCATCGGATTCCCCTAAAAGCTGGAGAGTACCACTGACATGGATCAGAAATATAAATTAAATATGCTAAATCTAATATCGGTGTATAAAGAATAGCTTTTGTTTCACGACAAAAGAACAAGTAAAAAAGGCTTAAAACACTTTACCTACTCAAAATAATATAGCACTAAGAATATCACATTCCTTATGTAAACTTGATTAAAATCATGGCAATATACTTCAGGATACAGAAATGATTATAGTACTTTTGCGGCGATAACTTAAGAAAAAGGAATGGATAGTATAAAATTTAAACAAATTGTAATTGTTGATTATACAGGCTTACAGGAATTTGCTCTCGAGAAGCTTCAAGCAATATCGGAACAAAGAATTATAGCCTATAATAATATACCAAAAGACGATGCGGAGATTCTAAATCGCATTCAGCATGCCGATTGTGTATTCGTATCGTGGAATACACGAATTAATGCCGCTGTACTGAGTCAGTGTCATAAGCTAAAGTATATTGGCATGTGTTGTAGCCTAATCGATTTCGACTCCGCCAATGTCGATGTTCGTTATGCTATGGAGAAGGGAATTACCGTAAAAGGCGTTAGAGACTACGGTGACGAAGGAGTTGGTGAATTTATTATTACAGAGCTGATTCAGCTGCTTAAAGGTCTAGGTAAGCATCAGTGGAGAGAAGAGCCTGTTGAGATCACCAACAAAAAAGTAGGTTTAATCGGTATTGGTACAACAGGACGTTTAACGGCTCGTCGCTTGCAAGCATTCGGAGCTAAGACTTATTACTATAGCCGCACCAGAAGACCCGATGCAGAGAATGAGGGTATCGACTATATGGCACTTGATGAATTATTATACCATTGCGATATCATTTCTTTTCACTTGCCACGCGGAACTAAAGTTTTGAATGCTGAGCATTTTAAAACCTTTGGGAACGATAAAATCTTGATCAATACCTCACTTGGATTGTGTTTCGAAAAAGAAGACTTTAAAAAGTGGGTAGAGACCAAAGGGAATTATGCTATTTTCGATATCGTTGCTTTTGGCGAGCATAAAGCTGAATTGACCCAGAATGACAATATCATCTATTCTGAAGCTACATCAGGTTGGACCAAAGAAGCTAAAGAGCGTTTATCGTATAAAGTCCTCGAAAACCTTGTAGAATATGCCGCAAGCGAAACTCAAGAAGAGCCTTGTTTAAGTGTTTAAGATTATATTTTAAGCAGGTTAATCATTTAAATAAAATCCCCAAACGTTTCGCTCGTTTGGGGATTTTGTTTTGTCTTAAGATTTCACATCATTGTTCAATTATGTAGAGTTGTTCTATATTGTTAACCATTATTATTTTACTTCAACTAAAAATATTGTTTAGCTTTTGCTTTTTTTAATTTTAGAATCCGATTAAGATCAAAGTGTATTTAAAGATTGATTTTAAATGTAAAATAACCAACAGAACTAAATAAAATTAATTCGAATGAAATTCAAAATGACGTTCTTCAAATCACAAATTCTTTTGTGGTCTCTAATGCTTATCACACATTGCGCAGTTGCACAAAAAGATGATGCGAAACAATGGTCTCAGTTTAGAGGACCATTGGCAAGTGGTATTATCGAATCTGAGAATCTGCCAGACAAATGGGATGTTTCTACGGGAGATCATATTAAATGGAAGACAGAAATCCCTGGTTTGGGACTTTCTTGTCCTGTCATTTGGGATGATAAACTTTTTGTAACCACTGCAGTTAGTGAAATAGGCGCAGATTCACTTAAAGTTGGTTTATATGGCGATATTGCCAGTTACGATGATGAATCGGTACACGAATTTAGAGTAATTTGTGTCGATAAAAAGTCAGGTGATATACTTTGGAATAAGCTCGCACGCAAATCGGTTCCAAAAACTAAAAGACATACAAAAGGCTCTCATGCGAACCCAACAGCAGCGACAAATGGAAAATATGTTGTTGCTTTCTTTGGTTCCGATGGCCTGTACTGTTATAATCTAGAAGGTGATTTGATCTGGGAAAAGGATTTTGGAAAAATGCACACAGGTTTTTTCAGAGCACGCAAAGCAGAGTGGGGGTTTGCAAGTTCACCTATCATCCACGAGAATCAGGTTATCGTGCAATGTGATTTCTTTGGAGATTCGTTTATAGCATCTCTCGATATTGAAACAGGTGCAGAGAAATGGCGCGTACCCAGAAATGATGTCCCAACATGGAGTACGCCAAATGTATATACAAAGGGCGATCGCACGCAAATAGTTGCCAATGGATACAAGCATATTGGAGGCTATGATTTTGAAACAGGAGCAGAGATTTGGAAAATGAAAGGTGGAGGGGATATTCCTGTTCCAACGCCATTTTTTGCACACGGATTGATTTATATACACAGTGCTCATGGTAAATCATCGCCTATATACGCAATAAGTCCTGAAGCAAAAGGCGATATCAGCCTTAAAAAGGATGAAACAACCAATGAATTTATTCCCTGGAGCATAAAGCGAGGTGGAGCATACAACCCAACCAATATTGTTTATGACGATTACTTATACAATATGAGTATGGGCGGCCGACTGTCTTGTTATAAAGCTTTAACAGGCGAGCTTGTTTATAGAGAAGTTGTGGCTGGCGCAAGTGGTATTACGGCTTCAGCCATTGCATCCAATGGGAAATTATATTATTCTACCGAAAAAGGGGATGTCTTTATTGTAAAAGCGGGGCAGAAATTCGAACTCATTGCCAAAAATTCGATGAATGATGTTATTATGGCGACTCCAGCCATATCAGATGATAGATTGTATTTTAGAACGCAAAAATATTTGATTTCCATAGGAGAGTAAACGGATATGATTGTGTCGTTTCTAAAATTTAAATAAACAGAAAAGAATGAAAACAAAGCAAAAATTAACCATTGCATTATTACTCCTGGGTCTTATTTTATCGAGTATGATTAGAATAAGATTTAATATCTCAAATGGATTTGAGTTTCACAGTTTTTGGATAAATATAATTCCCTTACCTCTGTCGGATTACTGTGGAGAATCTAGTTCCGAATTGTTTTTAACTTCAACAATCTTGGGTTATTTTATATTTATTCTTTCAGGCTTATTTATGCTTAGGAACCTGAAGTGGTCCAAATTTAATACTTTGAATAAAATTGGATTTTTAGTTTTTGCTATTTGCGCCACGGTTTTTGAATTAACTTCGATTATTCAAGACCTCAACTCTGAATTTATGGGTCAGTATTTAAGAGCAGGCCCTTTATTGTTCATCATGGGGATTATTATTGTTATAAGAGATTATAGAACGGCCTCATCCGCACGTCATAGTCGCGTTAGTTAATACCATTTAAATTTTATCGGTTCTGAGATCTTTGTAATGATTATGCCGAATGGATTCCCAACGTAGAGACGCAATGCATTGCGTCTAAATAAACCAAAATGTGGATCGTGTTCGATATCTAAAATTAATTTGCGTTACGTCTAAATACAAATCCCAATGTCCGACAAATTCAAAGGCAAATATCGAATAAAATCCACCCGATTATTAAATTGGTATTATGGTAGCGATGCAGCCTATTTTGTAACCATCTGTACACAAAACCGCGAGCATTATTTTGGTGAAATTACCGACGGGGTGATGCAATTATCTGAAATGGGAGATATGGCAAACAAATATTGGTCAGAAATACCCGAACATTTTCCGTTTGTAGAATTGGATGAATATGTTGTTATGCCCAACCATGTGCATGGAATAATTATAATCAATAAACCCCATAATAAACAAATGTCCAATGTAAAGACGCCCAATTTGGGCGTCTCTACGGATCAATCACCGCGTACTGTCGCTGCGTCCGAAAAATGGCAACCTGCATCCTTGGGGGTTATTATCAATCAATACAAACGAATATGTACGATAAACGCCCGAAAAATCCATGCCGATTTCGCATGGCAATCTCGATATCACGATCACATCATCCGTAACGATCAATCATTCGATAAAATCAAGGATTACATCAGAAACAATCCGATGAAATGGGCAGACGATAAATTTTATCTGTAGAGACGCCCAATTTGGGCGTCTCAATGTTTAATTTTGGCGTATCAACAATTCATTTTTATAATACATCCGTACAGACGCAAAATTTTGCGTCTCAACATGACGTCTCTACATGATATAAACAAGCCCCAAACAAAATGTGTTTGGGCCTTGTTCGTTTTCACATATTATTTCCTATTTATGAACCTCCTTTATAAACTCCTCCACCTCAGGAATACCACCCTGATACAGCAGATAACCATTATACGGTTCACGTTCGGTTATTTCATCATTAACAGGCGTTATCATCAATCTGTGCACCTCTTCCAAATCATCGGTCTGACCAAGAGCCCAACCCAATTTGATATAAGCCACCTCAGGCAGCATATTACCACCAGGAACAATGCCTCGAGCCATCATCTCACGACCCGTTTCGTAAACAAACATCTGAACATAGCCCCATAAGGTTTGAAGCGTCATAAACATATACACGCCTTTTGCCTTGGCACGTGCAATAGATGGATACAGTTCTTTATTCACATGACCCAAGCCCGTACCAATAAACACGATGCCCTTATAACCACAATCAACCAAAGCATCTAAAACATCAGGTTTCATGCCTGGATAATAATACAGCATTGTCACCTTATCGCTGAAATAAGGCTTTATCGTCACATTTCTATCCTTACGTCGGTGCTTGTATTCCTTTTTGATGTTCTCAATCTTATGACGGTTAACCATAGCCAAAGGCGTATCGCCAATGGTTCGGAAAGTCGATCGATAAGAAGAGTGCATCTTACGCACACGCGTTCCCTTATGCAGCAAGCCGTATTCATCAGAAGTCGGCCCGAACATACAAACCATCACCTCAGCAATATCAGAATGACCAGCTGCATACATGGCATGCATCAAGTTCAAAGCCGCATCAGAACTGGGTCTGTCCGATGAGCGTTGCGAACCCACAATCACGATAGGCACAGGAGAGTTCTGAACCATAAAAGTAAGGGCAGCACCCGTATGATGCATCGTATCGGTACCATGACCAATCACAATACCATCAACACCGTTTTCAATCTCCTTACCAATGGCTTTAGCCAACTGCAGATACTGCGGAGGCCCCATATTCTCACTAAATACCGCAAAGACCTTCTCTGTAGTCAAATTGCAAATATCGGCCAGTTCAGGCACAGCACCATACAATTCGCCCGGCGAGAAAGCGGGAATAACGGCACCCGTTCTATAATCCAATCGTGAGGCAATCGTACCCCCCGTACCAAATAGCTTCACAGCAGGTAAACCTTCCGTAAAAGGAAACTCCTTCTCAGGAATCTTATAATTGGCCTTTTTATAGCCCGTTTCCTTCATATCGGTAATGGTAATAATATCCACACCAATATTATAACCCGTAATAATTTTTAAAACAATATGCTGATCGTCATCATTTTCCGATCTCGGTAAAATGGTTCCCTCAAAATCGCCACGAGTTGTGGTAATTTTAGCCGTTCCCCAAACCCTCACATTATATTTTTTGAGTACTTCTAGCGCACCTCCCTTGTATCCTTGAAAAATATCTTCCATAATAGTCGACTAATTAATAGCTTTTTCAATTTTAGTTTTCAATTCGCTTAATGCTAAATTCCCTGTAGCCTGCTTATGCAGCTGACCCATAATCCAATCAACGGTTTTCTTTTTATCAACCTGACCATTGGTTTCTCTAAATTTTTCATTCAGATAATTCACAGGAGCTAGTAATTCTTCCAGACTTCTTTTCTTAAAATTAATGCTCGTTAGAATCGAAGAGAAATCCATATTTGGATGTTCAATTAGCACAGGAAGCATCAGCTTGGAGATCGCATAATGAAGCTTGTTCTTTTGAATGTATTCGAACATTTTTACAATGCGATTGTATTTAAACTCATCGTGCTTTTTATATTTACCCTCTACATACTTCAACGTATGTCCGAAGAAAGTGCCGACAAATTTGGCAGGTACCTTTAGTTTTTCGATTTTCTCGATAACAGGAACCAAATTGTTTCTTAAAATGTAATGATCCGTATCCGTAGGAATACCCCAATTACGGAGTTGCTCATAACGCTTCGATATGTCAACAGGTAGGTTCTTGCTAAGACCTTCGATATAATCATTTGGCAATGGGATAGGAGCCGAATCCGTATCCGGATACATACGGTCTGCACCCGGTAACACTCTTTCGAAAATCGTTGTGCCATCCTTAAAGGATTTACGGGTCTCCTCAGGAATCGTATCGAATGCCATTACGCATCGTTCCTCAATGGTTTCCAAAGCGGTAGGAATATCCTCTTTTGGTCCCCAGAAAATGATTTGTGCATCGGCATCACCTGCCTTTAAAAGCGCCTTAATTTTATCAAAGTCCGCCTTCAAACTCGATCCGTCAATCTCTTCCGAATGAATCATATTTGGCTTCTCGATACAAGCCACAACCTTTAAACGATCCGTAATCTCATTGGCAAAACACTGGCCTGGCTGAGTAAAGTGGGAGAGTATGCCCTGGAAACCTTCCAGATTAACCGCATAAACGTCCATATCCGTAAAATCAATGTCCGCCATCAGCTTATTCTTAAGCTTTAATTCATTAGGCTCAACTTTTAGACTTTTGACTTTCCAGATTTTTTGACCTTTTACCTGATCTTTCAGCAGCTTTTGTACATTTAGCAAAGCCCACTGACGGAAAGCCTCGTTATGCGAAAGCTCAGGAATCCATTTATTATGCGCCACACCTTTTATTTCCACACGCGTACCGCCTTTACAGCTCACATTCACATCTTCGCGACCAGCACCCATTCCTGTACGAACTTTCCCCGTACTTCGGTTAAGGAAACGGATGTATTCCGCAGCCTCTCTCAACTCATCAGGCGTAAAACATTCAGGATAAGTCACCGTCTCAATCAAAGGCATGCCCAATCGATCCGTCTTATAAAGTCTCTTGTGACCAATATCCGATATCTCACGACACGAATCTTCTTCAATACTCAACTGAATCAAGCGAACTTTCTTGTTCTTTAACTGAATATGACCTTCAACACCGAGAATAGCCGTTCTCTGGAAACCTGCAGGAATACTGCCATCCAAATACTGCTTACGCGTGATATGCACTTCGCCTACAATATTTAAATTCGATAGAAGAGAAATTTCAAGCGCATACTCCAAAGCCTCTTTATTAATGATAAAGGGTGGGGTATCGTCAATTTCGTAGGTACAAGCCGACTCGTTGTTCAAACGATAAGTAATCTCCTTACGGGTTTTAAACTCCATTAAAGCCGTGCCGTCATATTCGCCAAGCTCCGAAAGCGTAGGACGCATATGGCGGATAATCTCGGCATCAAATTCGTTATGATCGTGTAAGATGCCTGCCGGACAATGACAAAAGAGTTTCTTTTCGGTTTTTAGCTGCTGATGGACTTCCAAACCAGACATAAATCCGATGCGTTTGTAATCCTTCTCTGTAGCTTCTTTTCTGCTGACATACCCAATGACTTTGCGGGTATTTTGGTAGTTCTTTACTGGGTTAAATTTTTGCATAGTGGGTTTTAATTTTGGAAGCCATAAGGTAGAAAAAATAATTTAGCATACCATGTCTGGATGATAGAATTGACTAGGTCTTAATAGCTTATAAAACACATGGAGAAACAACCGTTCTGGACTTGCTATATTTAGATGGAGAGTGAGTTAAGATATAAGTATATTAATACGTAAGCATTTCCCCTCCTTATTTTCAAGGAGGGGTGGCAAGCTTGCTTGACGGGGTGGTTTTGAACAATTCAAAAGGCATTTGCTAAGGCGTATTTTAAATTTGATTTAAGGAAGAAGCTTGTTTTTATGTAGAGGCTTTCTATTTAATACTGGCTATCCGTTTTACATTAGTTGCATTTATTGATTGCTACATTATTTTCATAAATTCGGAATCTGATAAATTCAAAATTTTAATAAATACCCCAATATGTATCTCTCCGAACTCAAACTGTGGAATTTTAGAAAATATGGTATAAAAGGTGACAAAATTGAAACAGCCAAACCTGGACTTCAAGTAGAATTCGAAAAAGGAGTTAATGTTTTAGTTGGTGAAAATGATTCTGGAAAGACTGCGATTATTGATGCTATTCGATATGTTCTTAAAACCCAAAGCCAAGAGTTTATACAATTGGATGACAAAGATTTCTATAAAGAGAAAGAAGGGCATAGAACTGAGGAACTGAAAATAGAATGTACTTTTTCTGGTTTTGATGATACTGATGCAGGGCATTTTTTAGAATGGATAGGATTTGATGGTGAAGGAGACTATAAGTTGAAAATTTGGTTATATGCCAAGCGAAAGGACAATCACATTTATCCAACAGTAAGAGCTGGTGTTGATACGGATGGTTCGTATATGGAAGGTGAAGCACGTGACCTACTAAGAGTAATCTATTTAAAGCCTTTACGTGATGCTTTGATAGAAATGACTAATGGTCGTAAATCTAGATTAGCTCAGATCTTGAAAAATTTAGATGCTTTTAAAAGAAAAAATAATGAGTCAGGAGATGCTCAACCTCATAAACTTGAAACTTATTATAAAAATTATAAAGAAGATATAGATAAGCATTTTGTAAATGATCCTGATGGTAGTCAAATCAAAAATTCTATAAATGAATTTCTATTAAAAGGCTTCTTATTTAAAGAAGAATCACGATCTGCGAACCTTACAATTGAAGATAATGAGTTGAATGAAATATTAAGAGATCTAAACTTGATATTGGAAGATAATAAATCGGGACTTGGATCTCTAAATCTTCTTTGCATGGCTGCTGAACTACTACACTTAAAAGAACAGAAGGTAGGTTTGAAACTCACGTTAATTGAAGAATTAGAAGCTCATTTACATCCACAATATCAGTTAAGAGTTATTGACTTTATCGAGAACAATAAAAAGAAATATGGACAATTCATTCTAACTACACATAGCACCACTTTAGCATCTAAGATTGATTTAAAAAAGTTGATTATATGCCAGAAAAATAATGTGTTTCCTATGGAACATAAGCACACCCAATTGGAAGAGGGCGATTATCAATTTCTTCAACGTTTTCTGGATGCTACAAAATCAAACTTATTTTTTGCACGAGGTGTGATTATTGTTGAAGGAGATGCTGAGAATCTATTAATCCCAACCATTGCGGAAATTATAGGTAGGTCTTTACATGAATATGGAGTTTCAATTGTAAATGTTGGAAGTACAGCTTTTAAAAGGTATGCCAAAATATTTTTACGGAAAGGCAAAGACGATGAAGAATTTAAAAAAGAATGGTTAGATATTCCGGTCTCAATTATTTCAGATTTGGATATTCGAAGCATTGAATATTATAAAGAGAAAAAAAGTGAAGCTGAAAGCAAAAAGGATTCAAATTATAAAGAGAAAAAAGTGTGGCTTATACAGAATTCAGATATTGCAAATTTAGTAGGTATTACAAAAGAGGTTGATTGGGAAAATGTTGTTAATCGATCTTGTAATTCTAAAAGTGAGCTTGAAGAAATAATAAAAGAGAATAAGTCAGTTCCTAAATATACAGGTAAAGGAATTCAAAAGAAGCTTGATGAAGCTGTAAATGGATTTTCAGAAGATATTACTGAGGAATTTATTTCAGAGTTGAGAAGCAACAAAAAAGGCAGTGCCGAAAAACAATTAAATGTTCAGAATAATAAGATATTTCTAGCTGATAAATGGACTCTTGAATATGATATTGCTTGCTCAGGTTTAGCTCCATATTTGGAAAAAGCTAATGATATGGCTAAAGCCTTGAAAAGAAATGAAAATAAAGTTTATAGTAGTGGAGACGTTAACAAAATTATAAGTGAGATTGATGTAAACTATAAGGTTGATATTCAGAAAGCATATGATTTATTTAAACCATTGAACGATGGAGAGATTTCTAAAGCGGTTACTGCACAGTGTCTTGCAACTTTGTTGGAAGAGGATAAAGCAGTTGTAAAAGGTTTGATAATAAAAGATTCTTATTTGAAATATATATGCGATGCAATTTATCATGTAACCGTACCAGCAAAGAAGGGAGGGAAGAATGACTAAAGTTGATTTTGCAAATGAAGAAGAAATCAAAAATGCTTCACGGATTTTATTACCAGTTGATTGTTGTTTTTTAGATGACACTGAAAAGGAAGTAATTATTAAATGCAATGAATCTCGTGATATTGAAGCTTGTCCTGGTAGTGGTAAAACAACAACTTTGCTTGCTAAACTTTTAATTCTTGCCAATAGAATGCCTTTGGAAGGCAATAAAGGTATTTGTGTTTTAACTCATACGAATGTTGGCATCGATGAAATTAAGGAAAAATTAGGTAGTAAAGCTGATGTTCTTTTTCGATATCCAAATCATTTTGGTACAATCCAATCTTTTGTAGATAAGTTTCTTGCAATACCATTTGTGAAAAATAAATATGGAATTAGCTTGTCTAGGATTGATAATGAGAAATATGAAAATGAAATTAAAAGTCAATATTATTCATTGGTTTTTGGTGATGAAGAAGATGGGAAGTTAAGAAACTATCTCTATGGAAAAGGCACTCCTAAGGATGAATTTAAGTCGGTTGCAACGGCACAAAAGAATGTAAATGCAATTAATTTATTTTCAAACTTGTTTATACCTTCTGGGAATGATATAAAGAAAGGAATAGATGGAAAATTATTTCTTAAAAAAGATGGATCTACTCAAGCATCAAAATTGAAATATAAGAAACTGCAACAAATAAAGAAAGAGATAATTAATAAGGGGATCATTTGTTTTGATGATGCATATATGCTAGCTACAGAATACTTAAAAGATTCTCCTGATGTAAGTGATGCGTTCATTAATCGTTTCGAATATGTTTTTATTGATGAAATGCAGGATACTGCAAAGCATCAAATAGATATATTGGATAAAGTTTTTGATTATGAGAAAACAATTGTTCAACGTTTTGGAGATCCTAATCAATCCATTTATAACAAGGTTTGTCTAGAGAAGATATGGAAACCAAGAAAATCTTTAAAAATAAGATCAAGCAGGCGTTTTGGTGAAAAAATTGGAGCAGTTTTAAAAACTGTTTGCATCGAGGATAATAAAGCTTTAAGATCATCAAAAGATATTGATTCTTTACAGCCAGTGATGATAGTTTTTGAGAATCCTGATGAAGTCTTACCTAAATTTTGTGAGTTACTATTTGAAAAGAAAGCAAAATACAATGGTGAAGAGTTATCTGTTTTTGAAATATCAAATCTTGATAAACGTCCAATAAAAGCTGTTGGTTGGATAGGTAAAGATGATGAAAATCGCTCTATTGATAGATATAATTTGCAGTCGTATTTTTGGAATTACAGGAAAGATTTAAAAAAGAAAGAAAAAGTAGACTACACTTCCCTAAAGAGTTTTTTAAAAACACAACAGAACGCGAAATTGAAGGATTATTCGGATAAAATTATAGACGTGTTATTACATGTATTAAGGTTAGCCGAAATTAAAATAATTAAAGAATCTAGAAATTACAGTTACACGAAAACGACGTTCTTAAAAAGCTTAAAAGAGAAGGGAAAGCTGTCAAACTTTCAGAAAAGAATAGCGAATTGGAGTATGCGAATACATCGTTCAAAATCTTTTGATAGCTCTGTAATAAAAGAAGTGAAAGAGTATATAAACGCTGATTTGGCAACAGATTTTAAATTTAAAATCACGAGTGATATAAAATCATTTATGAATGGGAAAGGGGAACAAAAAAAATTAACAAAGGAAGCGATTGAAGATAACAATACGTATACTTATTCATCAAATAAAGAATTGAAAGTTGAAGTTTCCAACATTCATCAAGTTAAAGGCGAGACGCACTCAGCAACACTTTATTTGGAAACTTGGTATCAAGGCAAATTTGAAAGTGAATCAATTTCTAATCAGTTATTAAGGACACCTTATAAGCAACCAAAAAGAATAAAAGATACCTACACTAAAGAAACTCTTAAGATGGCATATGTTGGCATGAGTCGTCCTAGATACCTGCTGTGTATGGCTGTTCACAAAGATCGTTTTGATGAAGCTTTTGATATTGAAAATGGCGGCTTGTGGGAAATCGTAAAAACCTTTTAAATCTGAAATCATGAATTTATATTGGGTAACAACCCCGCTAGTGCACGATTCCATCTCGTTCCTTAATATTGCAAATCAAACACCAAAGGCATAATCCAACACCAAGGAAAGCAGCCAACTAAAATCCCCCCAAACGTATTCCCGTTTTGGGGGATTTTTGTTTTATGTCAGTTAAACTTCTAAAAAAGAGGGAAATAATTTTGTTAAATAATGTATTGTTCAAATTGTTTTCGCTAGATTTAATAGTATACTAAAATTATGCTTTGGTGGAATAGGGCAAGCAGCAACAGCAATATTACCCCAAACCCCTAAAGGGGCTTAAGTTGTTTCCTTTGAATTCCCTTTTAGGGAATTGGAACGTTTTAAGAGTTTAAAAGAAATGTAGAAATGAGTATAAGCGAACTAGTTTCAATGTTTTATAATGCTAAGCCTCATATTTTTGAGAAAGCTAAGTTCTTGAGGGAAAATATGACTTCAGCTGAGTTAAAGTTGTGGGAGTTATTGAGGGCAAAACAAGTACAGGGCTTACGTTTTAGGGCTCAGCATCCAATCGATATTTTCATAGCTGATTTTTATTGCCACTCAATAAAATTGGTGATTGAAGTAGATGGAGGAATACATCTAACTTCCGAACAAAGGGAATATGATATTGGCAGGGAAGCGGAAATAGAGCATTGGGGAATAAAAGTAATTCGTTTTACTAATGCAGAAGTTGAAGGAGAAATTGATAAAGTAGTAGCCACAATTTCTGAAATTTGTAGTAAACGTAAATTAGAATTACACACGATTTCTCAAACCCACAAAGGGGCTTAATATGCGTCCTTTGAAGTCCCCTTTAGGGGATTTAGGGGTAGGTAACCAAACCGAAGACGATGAAACTACTGTAGCCTTTGCCGATTTTAACAACAAAATCCATTCGTAGAATTAGATGCGTTTGTGGTTATGCCAAACCATGTGCATGGTATCATCATAATCAATAAACCTAACAATTAACGTGACGTAGAGACGCAAAATTTTACGTCTCTACAACCCAAACCTGCCAATAAATTCGGACCCCCAATCAAAAAATCTGGCATCAATAATCCGTGGATTTAAAATAGGCGTAACAAAAAACGCACGAAAAATTCATACCGATTTCGCGTGGCAATCACGGTTCCACGACCATATAATCCGCAACAACGAATCATTTTATCGTATACAACAATATATGCTAAGCAAGCCCCAAAATTGGAAGGAGGATAAATTCTATGCGATGAGTTAGTTCAGGATTGAAGATTCAGTATATATAATCCTTCCAGATTTGTAAGCGTTGGTGTAGAGTCATAATTTTGTTAGCTTCTCATTAAAGAAATAGACGGAATCGTTTATAAATCATATTTTATCATTAGCAATCTGCGTCTAATCTTTTTATTATGTCCTAGGACGTGACTGGACTAATTGGTAAGCTGAACTTGTTCACTATTTGAGTAAAAACACCTTTATATAGCCCATAAACATTACCTTTGGAATCTTTTTCAGATTGAGCTTTAATACTTCGGAATACGAAGAGAGAAGGTTAAACTCACAATATTTAGCAAGATTATTATGAATACAAAGAACAATTGGGAAGAAAAAGTCTCTGCTTATAAAGTAGGAGATCGGTTAAGATGTCGTGTGACCTCTTTACTTGATTATGCTTGTAAGGTTGAGGTAGAAGAAGGTCTTGAAGGTTTCGTTCACGTTTCCGATATGGCTTGGGTTAGCACCAACCTTAAAGCTTCTGATTTAGTCAGCGTTGATGATGTGATAGAAGTTTGCGTGTTGGAAATTAAAGTAAGTCGTCAATTACTTTCTCTTGGTATTAAACAATGTGCAACGGAACCCTGGGATACCTTTGTTTCTCGATACAGTGAAGGTGACCGTATGATGGCTCGTGTAATTTCGATACGGGACTATGGCTGTATTATTGAGCTGAATGAAGGCGTTGAAGGTATAGTTCATGTTTCAGAGATGGATTGGGTAAATCATAATATGCATCCCTCGCATGTGGTAAGTGTAGGTGATTTAATAGAGGTTAACCTTTTGAATATCAAAGAATATAGACAACGACTATTTTTTGGTATAAAACAATGTAGCGTAAATCCCTGGGAAACATTTGCAGAAAAATATCAACCTAAGGATACTGTACTTGGTGCTATCCAATCGATTACCGACTTTTTTATTTTCATAAGCCTTGAAAATGGTCTTGTTGGACTTCTTCACCCTACGGATATTCTTAAAGAAGAGGTGTTGAATAACCTGAAAGTGGGTGACAATTACGAAATGACTCTATTGAGTATAGACGCTGAACGTGAGCGTATCTGTTTAGGCATTCAATAGTCATATAAAGCAGAGGGTAATAAAAGAATAGCAGCCTCATACTCTGACTATAAGCAAGCTGCAAATGTCAGGGTATGATTAGATTATTGGTTGGAATGTTTTTGTTCATCGACATTAATTTTTCTATACTTTAGGCATTTGCCGTAACTACGATTTGTTTTCCAGTTAAAATGCCTTGTGAGAGTATGAACATCTAAACTGATCATGAGCTAATTCTTGCTACCTTTAGAGTTCAATCTTGATAATCATATTATAAAATAGACAGATGAAGGCAATCGGTTACAATCAAACAGGTCCTATTACAGCATCAGATTCCTTAATTCAATTTGAGGCAGAAACACCTAAGCTTGAGCCATATGATCTTTTGGTCGAAGTTCGCGGTATTTCTGTGAATCCTGTAGATACAAAGGTTCGCACAAGAATGCAGCCAGATAAGGGAACGAAAATCATAGGTTACGATGCGGCAGGTATCGTTCGTGAAGTTGGTAAGGAAGTCAGCAGGTTTAAAGTGGGAGACGAGGTTTATTATGCTGGTGATCTCACTCGTCCGGGTACGAACTCGGAGTATCATGCGGTTGATGAGCGGATTGTTGGTAAAAAACCGAAATCGCTTGACTTTGCCGAAGCTGCAGGTTTACCATTGACTTCTATTACGGCTTGGGAACTTTTGTTCGATTCTTTGGCAATAAAAGAAGGAGCTGGGAAAGGCGATAGTTTGCTTATTGTTGGTGGAGCAGGAGGTGTTGGTTCTATCCTCATTCAATTGGCTAAGAGATTAACAGGATTGACCGTTATTACAACGGCATCGCGTCCTGAAACTATAGAGTGGGTTAAGAAAATGGGAGCAGACCATGTGATTAATCATCGTGAATCATTAGTGAGTCAAGTCAAAGCCTTGGGAGTAGAACCACGTTATGTCGCCGCTCTAAATGGTACGGGTGAACATTTTCCTGCTTTGGTCGAATTAATAAAACCTCGAGGTCATATTGCATTGATTGATGATCCTGGTGCATTGGATGTGGCATCGATGAAAACCAAAGCTCTTAGTTTTAGTTGGGAGTTCATGTTTACACGTTCCATGTTTCAAACTGCAGATATTGAAAAACAACATGACTTGCTTAACCAAGTATCTGAAATGATCGACAACGGAAGACTGATTTCTACCGTGACTAACAATCTGGGGAGTATGAGTGCCGAAACACTTAAAGAAGCGCATCTGCAACAAGAAAGTGGACGTGTTATCGGCAAGAATGTTCTAAATGGTTTTGAAAAGGAGTAGTGTGAATTTTGCTATATGGTATTAAAAACCAATATGTAAACCTGTGTAGGTGGCGCTTTAAGCCTTCTGAGAATCGAATATCTGAGAAGGCCTTAACATAGTACAGTGAATTTCACCTTCACATAAGCTAAAAAAAGTGTTTATTTTAATTTGTTCATAAATTCCTGAAAAAGCAAAACAGCTTTCTAGCAAAATTTAAAAAAGAGAGGTTTTAATTATTGAGCATTATGAATTTGATAATTTATAAAATACATTTGCGGATATTTTGCCTTATGTTCTTGTGTTTTCATCTCATTTCATTTTTTTATTAAATCATGAGAAAAAAATGAATTCATGATTATGACATGTCATTGGTTTGCCACTTAATTATTTTAGAATAAATATCATGCCTTCAATAGAATCTCACATAGTTCCACAACTAACAACACCTGTTCGTCTTCAGGAATATGGTGTTGGTATTTTCGATGCTACAGCAACCAAGTCGGCATTAAAAAAAGTTTTAAAGAAGCGGTATATTAGGGTTAATAATGTAATTGCAAATACTGCTACGTTTATAAGGGGCGGTGAATGTATTAGCTTATCTATTCCAGAAGATGTGAGTCCGAAGAAAAAACTGATTTTTCCTCTTGAAGTTCTGTTTGAAGATGAGTATTTGGCCGTGATTCATAAACCTGCTGGTATTTTGGTTAGCGGGAATAGTTTTAAAACGATTGCTAATGCCTTAGTTCAAAATATCAAACGCAGTCAACTTCCTGATGCGGCAAGACCACAACCCGTGCACCGATTAGATTATGCAACGACAGGTTTATTATTGGTTGGGAAAACAAGCAGTAGTATTCGTGCTTTAAATAAACTGTTCGAAGATAAAGCCGTTCAGAAAAGCTACTATGCTATAGCCATTGGAGAAATGGATGAGAGCGGAAAAATCATTTCAGAAGTTGATGGCAAGAAATCACAATCGAATTATGTCTTAAAAGAATCAGTTCCTTCTGTTAGATTTGGCCAACTTAATTTGGTGGAATTAGAGCCAGAAACAGGCAGAAGGCATCAATTGCGTAAACATTTGTCAAGTATTGGAAACCCCATATTGGGAGATAAAGAATATGGAATTGAAAATCTCATTTTAAATGGGAAGGGACTGTATTTGCACGCCTATTCCTTAAAATTTATTCATCCTTTTACTCAGAAAGAAATTCATTTTAAAGATGAATTACCTCAAAGGTTTAAAAAGATATTTATGTAGCTAAACGAATGGGAATTTGTTTTAATTACCTCACTAACTGATCGATATTTGCTTTGTACATTTTCCCAATAGGAATTTCAGTCTCAGCAATAAATATTCTGTTGCCCTCAATACTTTTGATATGATCTTTAGCAACTCCAAAAGATTTATGCACTTGCAAGAAATTAGCTTTGGGTAGTAATTCTAGTACATTCGATAGTTTTTCTCGTATGGTGACTGTCTCTTCCGTCGTATAAACCTTTGTATAATTGCCTGAAGCTTCGATGTACTGAATTGTATCGATAAGAACTTGGATATATTTTTTATCAGATCGTAGGAAAATACGATTCGAGATAGCAGGACTTGAAGATAAACTTGGCGCTTGAGATGCGGGCGTATTAAAAGTATTATTTATGGCTTTTAAGAAACGTTCAAATCCAAATGGTTTCAGCAAATAATCCGAAATATTGAGTTCATAACCATCAAGAGCATACTCTTTATAAGCTGTCGTTACGATTACCTTTGGTGGTGCATTCAGTGTTTTCAGAAAATCGAAGCCCTTCAGTTTGGGCATATTTAAATCCAAAAAAATCAGATCCACATCATTGTTTGCCAGATATTCAAATGCCTCTAACGCATCATAGCAGTTCTTGCTCAACTCCATATTTGGCAGTAAATCGCAATAGCCTTTTATAATATCGTGGGCTATATATTCATCATCAATAATTAGATATTTTATCATAGTCGTTTAATATTCAATTGTGATCGGAACACGTCTTTTTCTTTAGATATAGATAAGTTATGAGAATTTGGATAGACCAACTCAAGCCTTCGTTTTAGGTTTTTCAAACCAATTCCGTCTTGATCATCTTGTAGGGTGGTATCAAAATTATTCTCCACACTAAATTGTATTTCATTATCTGTGGCAATCATATTGACATGAACATAGGCCTTCTCTCTTAAAGCCTCCACGCCATGTTTAAATGCATTCTCCAGAAGGATAATAAAAAGCAAAGGCATTATTTTATAAGCTTCCTCGTGAATCTGAAGATTAAACACCACATCAATTTTCTTATGATAGCGCATTTTATGAAGCTCAATATAATTTTTTAAATATTCAGCTTCCTCTTCAATAGTCACTCTATCTTTCTCACCTTCGTATATGCTGTAGCGCATCATGTCGGAAAGTTTGAGTATCAAGTCCTGAGCTTTTTTAGCATCAGTTCCAACCAAACCATATAAATTATTGAGCATATTGAAAAAGAAATGCGGATTCACCTGACTTTTTAAATGCAATAATTCTGCCTTGGCCTTTTCATTTTTTAAGCTGATGATCGATTTGATTTGTGTGAAAATCCAACGCGCTATTAAAATGAATAGTAATGGAAAGTAAAAGAGTGCAATAATAATAAGGGCATCATTTTCACCATATTGATCAAGCATGATCAAAATCCTACCAAGGCCAATGGTAAATGACCAAAATATAAGTTTTTTTATGAATGATTTAGACAAGGCCGGTGCTCCCTTTTTTTTGAGGTAGTCATTTCTAATAAGTACCGCACTATATATAAAAACATACAAGAGTAATAAAGTAAAAACAGATGTAAACCCAGGCTGACTTGGAAAGGATTCGAATAGGCCAACAAGACACAATATTCCCCCAAAAACTGGAGTGACTCTAAGTTCATATGTGCTTAGGAATTGTGAAGAGCTTTTGTTCTTTTTTTTATTAAACAACCAGTATAGTGGCAAATAAACCAGACAAACAAGGGCTATAAATTTGAATAGGAAACCCGTAAATTCCAAATTATAAACCATGCTTATTATGCCACTTATCCAAAGAATAAGGGATAGGCACAGGCTGATCAATCCTCTTTTGTAGCGATTCAATATTAATTCCATACCCAAACTTAACGCAATAAAATGGACTCGCCAAAGAACTTGTTGTACATCCTTTAGAGAGGGTTCAACTTCTACAAAAGCGTGATCAAGTCACTTGATATATACCCATTGTCTTTGTGTCCCTTTCAAAACGACGTTTATCCCATTTATTTGAACAGTTTATAATCTACTCATATGTTTATCGTAGAATCAACAAAAGTAGACGCAAAACGCATGCAAATCGTTGAGATATTCTTTATAAATTTTTAAAACTAGATTATATGCAACTTACCATTAATAATTTATCCAAAACCTATTCAAATGGTGTCAAAGCACTTCAAAATATTTCTTTAGATATACCAACCGGGATGTTTGGCTTACTGGGCCCCAATGGCGCTGGGAAATCTACTCTGATGCGAACCATCGCCACACTTCAGGAAGCTGATCAAGGCACAATCAGTCTTGGAGATTTAGATGTTTTGAATCAAAAGCATGAGGTCAGAAAAATCTTGGGTTATCTACCTCAGGAATTTGGCTTATATCCAAGAATTTCAGCCGAAGTCTTATTAAACCATTTGGCTGTTTTAAAAGGAATAAGCAATAAATCAGAACGTAAAGAACTGGTGAGTGCCCTTTTACACAGAACAAATCTTTACGAGAAGAGAAAGCAAAACTTGGGAGGCTTTTCTGGAGGAATGAAACAACGTTTTGGTATTGCGCAGGCCTTACTCACCAATCCTAAACTCGTGATTGTTGATGAGCCAACAGCAGGTTTAGATCCTATGGAAAGAAACAGATTCCACAATCTATTATGTGACCTTGGTGAAAATACGGTGGTAATTCTATCCACTCATATTGTAGAAGACGTTAAGGAGTTGTGTACCAATATGGCCATCATTAATCAAGGTCAGGTTTTACTGAAAGGCAATCCTTTAGATGTGATTGAGAATATAAAAGGGAAAGTCTATCAGAAAACGATACGCAAAAAGGAATTGGAGTTTTACAAAAAAGAATATCAGATTATTGCCGACAAACTGTATTTAGGAAAATCCGTTATTAGCATTCTAAGCGAAGAGGATCCTAGAGACGGTTTCATGTCCGTACCTGCCAGTTTAGAAGATGTGTATTTCTCTCAAATTTTTGGAAGTAATCAAAACAAAGCGATTCGATTGTAAAACAAACAAAACCTAATTTCTATGTGGTACGAAATATTTAAATTCGAAATTCAGTACAGGGCAAAACGACTCGATACTTATTTATTCTTTGTCTTTCTGTTCTTATTCTCTATTGTAGCGGTCGATTTCATTATGGATGGAGTTGACTTAGGGCTAGTCAAAAAAAATGCACCCATCGTCATTGCTAAAACAATGGGTGCGCTTACAGGTATCACCATGATGATTGTCTCTTTGATAATGGGCGTTCCTATTTTGCGGGATTATAAATACGGTTTGGAATCCTTACTGTTCGTTAATCCTATCAAGAAGAGGGATTATTTGATGGGACGATTTTTAGGATCCTTTGTCGTCTTATTATTAATTTATACGGCAGTAATTTGGGGCAATGCCCTTGGCGAGTTAATGCCTTGGCGTAATCCTGATGATTTGCTCCCTTATACTTTTTTGGTGTATCTACAGCCATTTTTTACTGTGGTTATCCCTATATTATTTTTCGGAGCAGCTCTGTTTTTTATAACAGGAGCTTTAAGTCGAAAAATGATTGTCGTGTATACACAAGGGCTTTTCACTTTTGTATTATTTATACTGACGCGTAATATCGAAAATGAGACTCTGAAAGCTATTATTGATCCTTTTTCCTTGAGCACCCTGTCTACCATGACTCGCGAATGGACCCCTTTACAACTTAACTCACAATTGATTCCTTTCGATGGGGTGTTGTTATACTCCAAGCTATTTTGGCTTGCTATAGGCTTTATCATTTTACTTGTTGGCTATAAGAGTTTCAATTATAATGTCATTAAAACCAGTTCCCTAAAAAAAACGAAGCAGATTTTCGTAGAAGATGAAACAAGAACCATTTACAATCAGAAATTACCAAATATCACCATGAATGAGGGATTTAAAGTGCAATGCATTCAGTTGATGCAGAATTCCTTGTTCTATTTTAAATCCATACTTAAAGAAGTATCCTTTTGGGCGATTGTTATTTCTGCCATGGTCATCATTTTTATAAACTCCATCAGCTTAGGAACCGTTTTTGGAGTCGATAGCCATCCGGCAACTTACTTTATTGTGGAAGAATTATTAGAAATGTCTGGTTATTTTTTCATCATAATAATGATCTTTTATTCGGGAGAGCTTATCTGGAAAGAAAGAGATGTGAAAGTTAGTTTGATTTGCGATGCGCTACCCAGTTCCAACTTTATTAATCTTTCGGCAAAATTTATAAGTCTGCTGCTAACCTATACGGTGCTAATGCTCGCACTAATCTTGTCAGGGGTTATTTTTCAAACCTTTAAAGGCTATTACCAATACGAGCTGTCCGTATATTTCTATGGTTTTTTCGTAGATCTTCTTCCTTCTCTACTGTTATACACATTCATTTCATTTTTCATCCATGTCATTGTCAATCAAAAATACATCGGGTATTTGGCGGTATTTGTCTTTTTAATTGGAACGGTTGCTTTATCAGCCTTCGGTTATGACCATGCCTTGTACAATTTTGGAGGGACTAACGTGGGAGTCTATTCCCAAATGAATGGCTACGGGCATTTACTAAAACCTTATCTTTGGATCAAAGCCTATTGGTTTGTGTTTTGTTTCATTATACTTGTCATATCCTCAATTCTTTTTGTTAGAGGTAGTGAAACCAACTTTAAAAACCGTTTGAAGCAAGCCAAACAAGGAGTAACAAAATCATTAATGAAAATTGGATTAGTTGCCATCATCCTATTTATTGGCTTAGGAAGTTTTATCTATTACAATACAAATGTTTTAAATAAATACTGGACGCAAACTGATAAATTGGAAGCTAGAGCAGGTTACGAGCAGACATTGAAAAAGTACGAATATTTACCACAAGCTCAAATAACCGATGTTAATTTAAAAGTAGAATTGTATCCAGCAAGTCGAGATTATACAATCGAAGGCTATTATATATTGAAGAATCATCATAACGAACCGATACCCAACATTCATGTTCAAAAATTGATTGATTCTCAGGTCGCTTTAGAATCGATAAACTTTGAGGGAGGCGCTACGCTTGAAGAGCAATACAGAGTATACGGCTATTCTATTTATGCACTAAACCAAGCCTTGGAAACTGGGGATTCTATTAAAATGAACTTTAAGCAGACCTTTACGACTACAGGCTTTGAAAATGGTGGATCAAACACGCGTATTGTTGGCAATGGTACTTTTTTTAATAATAGAGATCTTCCTAGTCTGGGTTATAATAAAAAGTATGAACTCCGTGATGCCGATGAAAGAGAAGATTTAGGTTTTTCTCCAAGAAAAGGCATGGCTAAGAGAGATGATATCAAAGAGCTAAGCAATGGACACTCAGGAGACGATGGCAATAAAATCAGATTTGAAATGATAATAGGGACGGATGCTGATCAAACGGCCCTTGCTCCAGGCGTTTTACAAAACAAATGGCAAGAGAATAGTCGGAACTATTTCCACTATAAAATGGATAAGCCGATGATAAACTTCTATAGCATAGTATCTGCTGGCTATGAACTCAAACAAGATACGTGGACAGCAGCAAACGGTAGGCTGGCAGAACCAGTTTCTCTTGAGATTTATTACCATAAAGGACACGAATACAATTTGGATCGCATGATGGAAGCCATGAAGATCTCTTTCGATTATTTCAGTACAAATTTCAGTCCCTATCAATATCAGCAAATGCGGATTATGGAATTTCCTCGTTATGCCGAATTTGCCCAATCCTTTCCAAACACCGTACCCTTTTCAGAAGCCTTAGGTTTCATGTTGGATATTGATGAAGAGATAGATGTGGATATGGTTTCTTTTATTACCGCTCATGAATTGGCGCATCAGTGGTGGGGATTACAGGTGTTGGCAGCCAATGTTCAAGGTCGCCTGATGGTTTTAGAATCTTTGGCCCAGTATTCAGCATTGATGGTAATGAAACAAAAGTATGGCGAAGAAAAAATAAAAGACTTATTAAAGAATGAAACAGAGTCTTATTTTTCTGGAAGGGCTAAAGAGGATAGGAGAGAACCGCCATTGTCATTGGTAGAGAAACAAGAATATATCTATTATAGAAAAGGAGCTGTAAACATGTATGCGCTTCAGGATTATATTGGTGAAGCCAACGTTAATCTTGCTCTAAAGCGATTTATTAAGGATTGGAATTCTTTTGATGCGTCATTCAATAAAGATAGATACGCTACTTCAAAAGATCTAGTGGATTATTTTAAGGAAGTAACACCCGATTCCTTACAATATGTCATTAAAGATCTGTTTGAGACGGTTACATATTTTGAAAATAAAACGACTGAGGCTAAATATGAAAAGCTCTCGGAGAATCAATTTAAAGTAAACCTGACGGTAGAAGCAATTAAATATCGTACCGATAGTTTGGGAGTGGATAAAGCTATGGATGTGGACGATTGGATTGATGTTGGCATTTATAGCGAAGGTACAGAAGGTAAATCTGGTTTAATTTATCTGCAGAAGCATAAGCTCACTGATAGTTTGACGAGATTAGAAATTCTAATCGATCAGAAACCCAATAAAGCCGGGATAGATCCTTTAAATAAACTCATTGATAAAGAGGCATCGGATAATGTGAAAACAGTTTCAGAAATGGCATTATCGAATTAACTTCATAAAAATTTCATATTAAGTCCACCTTCACGCAAAAAAAGACATTTAACAAGCATGGAATAGATATTTCATGTCTTGAAAATTGACACGACCTAGAATAGTTTGATATTAAAAGCTGTTCTAGGTCGTATAATAATTAGAGTTCAGTTTATTAGACGAAGAGTGTACAATTTTCGAGAGGTCAAAAAATGTCGTTTGGGAAAGTGTTGGTGACAGTACTTTTATGGCTAAAGGCCTTATTTCGCAATTAAATCATCATGGAACTTATGATGAGATAGACATATACCAACAAGCAGAACCTTATTTCTCTGAGCCCGACTTAGTCAAAATTCAAAATGACACATTGATTTTATTTTTCGATAAAATACCTAAAACGAAACTCTATACCACTCGATTTTTCTATGTGAGAGCTTACTAATAGTGCCTTTCCAAATTAACGTCTTGCATTCAATATCCTGATTGTACTCACAAATCAAATAAAACACCCCAAACGTTATCACGTTTGGGGTGTTTTGTTTTTACCTGCTAGTGTATGAATCGATTTATGTAGAATTGCATCTCTAACGCATAACGTGCTAGTGTTTTCAAATTTGAACATTTACAGTTCAGCCTTATATATTTATTATGTAGAGCCTTTCTAATTTAGATTATTTAATGGCTTTACATCTGCATGTAATACTGTTTACTTACAATAATACCTAATTTTAATAATCAATAGTATCGAATTATTATAAAACCTCGAGATCATATTCAAGATTATCAGAGCATGACAGAAAAATTTCAAAACAAATACCGAATCTCATCCGCTCGCTTACAAAATTGGAATTACGCTAGTGATGCTGCCTATTTTGTAACTATTTGTACACAGAATCGAGAATACTATTTTGGGGAAATTTTTAATGGTACAATGCAATTGTCTGAAATTGGAGAAATGGCAAATAAATTCTGGTTAGAAATCCCTAATCATTTCCCTTTTGCAGAATTGGACGAATTTGTTGTTATGCCCAACCACATACACGGAATAATTATCATTAATAAATTGAATAATGGGAAACCTAATAATGAACGTACCGTAGAGACGCCCAATTTGGGCGTCTCTACATCTTGCACATCCAATTTGGGCGTCTCTACATCAAACCAGGATGTTTCTATCACGACAATGGCATCAAAAAAATGGAAACCTGCATCATTAGGGGTTATTATCAATCAATACAAACGAATATGTACCATAAACGCCCGTAAAATACATGCCGATTTTGCATGGCAATCACGGTTTCACGATCACATTATCCGCAACGACCAATCCTTTCAAAAAATAAAGGATTATATCAATAACAATCCCCATACCTGGGCCGATGATAAATTCCACGAGGAATGATAATTGTATCTGTAGAGACGCCCAAATTGGGCGTCTCTACATTTAACCTGGTGGTGTTTTCGTATTTGAACATTTACAATCCTACCTTATATATTTATTATGTAGAGGCTTTCTATTTAATAATTGCTTTAGTATTTGCTGACATAATAAAGTGAGGCCGACTAAATTAATTATTAATTTTATTGATCAAAATGATGAGGGTGTTGTTATCCCTCCAATACGGGGTGATAACAACACCTTTTTCAAAAAATATATAAGAAATAACAAGCATATGTTTGTTATAAACTAGTTATGGCGCATTAGACCCAACAATACAATTACATGAATCAATTTGAAAGATTTTTACATATAGAAAATTTTAGGCTTGCTTTTCAAAGACTAAAGACTGCGCAAAGAAATCTGTACAAATCTATATATTATTCGGATTTACGGATTTTTGAGGTGTTCTTAGACGATAATCTTACGACTCTAATACAGCAGATTCGTTCAAATACCTATGAGCCGGAAAGTTCACACAAAATATTTATCCCTAAGAAAAATCAATTAGTTAGACCTTTATCAATGCTAAAGCTAACTGATTTGATCGTATTCCAAGCTTTAGTTAATATAATTGGTGATGAATCATATGATAAGGTTGCTCCTTTATATGGTAATACGGTATTTGGCAACATTATTAATCCATCTACTGCCTCTGAAAAAGACAAGATTTTCTTTTATAAATCATGGAAGAAAAGTTGGAAAAACTTCTCAGAAAAATCAATTGAAAACTATAATGCAGGATATAAGTTTCTTTCAGAGTTTGATATTGCTTCATTTTTTGATACAATAGACCACAATATATTAATTGAGATTCTTAAAAATATTTATAAAATAGAGCCTCAAATAACAGATTTGTTAAAACGGTGTTTGGCAAAATGGACAGCGGATTTTAATCATAAAACGTTTGTTGCAAATCATGGAATTCCGCAAGGACCTATTTCTTCAATATTTTTAGCTGACTTGTATTTAATGTACCTTGATGAAGAAATAACATCCAAAGGTAGCCTTGACATTAAATATCTTCGCTATGTTGACGATATAAGAATTTTTAGTAAAAGTGAGAAAACTTCTAGAAAGGCAATTGCTGCACTTGATTTATTATCAAGAGATCTAGGATTGATTCCACAAAGTACAAAAGTAATTGTTAAGGAAATTGATGATATTAATAAAGAACTTAAAACACAGAATAATAAGTTTTCTAATATTACAAAGGAGTATAAAAAAGACAATCAAGGTAAACCACCAAATAAGCTAAAAGCAAAGACTCATAGAAGCCTAAAGAAACGATTCTTAGATTGTTTTAATACAGATGAAACTACACGAAAAGAAGATTATCTAGACAAGTCAACAATTGGGTTTTCGCTTTTTAAACTTAATAAGGATGATGATATCAAGAATATCCTTATTGAAAAGTATGAATTGATTCTTACTCATTTTGAAGGGGTTCTATACTATCTTCGTAAACACTACTCCAATGATGAATCTGTAAAAGATTTTTTAATTGCTGTAATTAATGATGAGGATATACTATTTCATCATTTAGTAGCTCTCGTTTTTAAAATATTTCCCGACATTGAATTTAATGAGAGTGTTTTCGAACGATACGTTACAAATAAAAATAGAAACTGGTTAGTTCGCTATTATATGGTTAATTGGTTGTATGCAAATGATAAATTTGAGCTATTTGATTTATTACTTCTTGAGAATAATAAAAACTACTTTATACAAAGAGAAATAAACGATTATAAATTTATCGTATCAAAAGATAAGACTTTTAAGAAACTATTTACTGATAAACTATTAAAATCTGAAGACAGTCTTCTTTCAATCCAAGGTTTATACTTATCATTTAGAAACTTGAACCTATTTTTAAGCTTGGAGAGTAATTCACAACAGAATTCATATGTGAAAAAAATATTAGGTGGTAGTATTGACGATTATATCTGCACTACTTTAAAAACTAAATATGGGATAGCTAACCCTGAAACCTTTTTCAATAAATCTATTTGGGATAATGACGAGGAATACAAAGCATTAGATGAGTATTTTATTGCATATGAAAGATTCAGAGAAAATCACCCTTCTATAGCAATCTTAAACTTAAACTCATTTAATAATTTATGTTTTAATAAGATTTGTACGATACTAGGAAAAGCTTTGCCAACAAAAGAGTTTGGAGTAAATTTAGATTCAAATATTCTAGAATCAGATTACCCTAAATTGACGAGGTATTGGACTGAAATTAATTCTAAACGAAATCAAAAAACAGAAGCACACCCGTATGATAAATATGGAAAAATAAGTGTGAAAATTGATAAGAAAGAATTAAAACCAATTCACACTAAGCAGATTAATGTATTAAAAGAGATTTGTTCAAAAAGAGATTATTTAAAACGCGCCATAACAATAAATATAGGTCATTTGGCGGATACTGTTAATTTTGAGCACATTAACAATTGATAAAATATATAGCAGTTTGATACGATGGAGGTTTGAAACGCCAAACGCCCCATATTCAGATCGTTAGCGGTCAGCGAAAGAAATGACGTAAGATTTTAAAATAGCGAGAGAAGAACTATACAAACGTTCGAAAAGTACTCTTTTAACTCTACAATTGAGGGCTATCCTTGCTGTGTTTCTAATAACGATAAATCGACTTTACATTCTCTGCAATTAAGAGATTTAGAAGATGAGGGATTTAGTAAAAGAATATCAGACACACTTTATATGTTTGAAAGAGTATAAAGGGTATTTTTGCTAACATAGGGAAATTGTTGACTAGTATTAGAGGTTCGTAGCATTATGCTCTAAACCCCAAATTCAGTATTAATTTTTTTAAATAAAAATTTCATTATGCGCCGTAAAATACCAGAATCAGAAACTATAAAGTTGACTAACCACTCTCTCATGATTACACCTGAAGGTTTCGAGAAACTGAAGGAAGAGTTGAATCATATATGGAAAGTAGAACGGCCAGAGGTTACAGCTAAAGTATCATGGGCGGCGAGTTTAGGTGACCGTTCTGAGAATGCCGATTATCATTATAATAAGAAACGGTTAAGGCAGCTTGATAGGCGTATACGATATTTACGTGTATGCATAGATGAATTTAAAGTAATAGAATATCATCCATCTCAAGAAGGAAAGGTGATGTTTGGTGCATGGGTAGAAATTGAAAACCTGCAAAAAGGGATTAAGAAAAAGCTACGAATCGTTGGATATGAAGAACTTCTTGGCAATTCTGATTATATATCAATGGATTCCCCTGTGGCAAAGTCTTTAATGAAAAAAAGCATTGGTGATCAAGTTGTCGTAAAAACGAAGATTGGAGATATGGTCTGGAGAATTAATAGTATTCAGTATCAGAAGTAGGCCTTCCTGACAAATCAAAATAAAAAGCCGAACCGCTTAGTTGTTGAACGAAACCTTTAGGTTTCGTTCAACAAAAGCTAAATTTCATGGGCGGTGATGAATCGTTTGAAAGTTTGGTACAATTAATAAAATATTGAACTAGTCAATTTAAAATACTACATCTGCGAATTAATATGCATAAAGAAAATTTTTACTCTGCTAAGATTAAGCACAAATCCAATAATGAACTTCAAGATTATATAGATAATAAAAGTCGCTACCATAAGGATGCTATATTAGCTGCAATGTGGGAACTAGAACGTAGAGAGGCAACTGATAGTGTTACACAAGAGCATATTAAAGCATTTGAACTTAAAAGTGAAGAAACAAAGCATAGAGAATTTGAAAGAGATAGAATATCCAATCTATCTAATACTGGAATACCAATCTCAACAATTACATGGAGACCAAGATTATTGCATTGGACTTTGGATATATTAATTATTGAATTTATAGTGTGGTGGTTATTTCAATTTGTATGGTTAGATTTTTACAATTTGATACATCTAATTGTGTTCGTAGCTTATTATGCCATATCGGAATTCTATTTTCAAAAAACGATAGGGAAATATGCTACCGGATCAGTTGTAATTGATATTAATGGGAATAAACCAGATCAAAAAACAATATTTCTTAGATCAATTTCGAGATTAATTCCTTTTGAACCCCTAAGTTGTATTGGTTTATTCAGTCGAGGTTGGCATGATATACTTACTCAAACCTATGTTGTCAAACTTGAAGATTTAAAAGAATTTAAAAATGGGAATGATAAAAAAGTGGAATAATAGATACTCATTCATGGTATCCCCAGCTGGTGCGCGATTTAATCGCGTTCCTTCATACGGTAATTTATAAATCAAGGCCTAGAGATAAGTCAATTAAAAGCCCTTAAAACGTATTCGCTATTGCAAGTAATTACAATAATATGAAACAGACTTTAACTTTCATTATAATACTTTTATTCTTGCTTTCTTTTATTGGATGTACTAGTCATAAGGAAAAAAAGCTAATTAAAGAGCAAAAGCAATTGATCGAAGAATATATAAGATTAAGTTCTGAACTTGAATGTGCAAAAGAAAGATTAGATGAAATCAATAAAGCTGATAGTGTTATAATACAGAAAATGAAATCTGACGCATTATAATCCATGGCTAAGAAGAGAAGCCAAATAAATGCCCCAAACGTATTCACGGTTGGGGCATTTTTGTTTTACACGCATCTTGGATTCAATTAGGCTATTTGAAATCAGGCCGTCGCAACTTCATCTTAAAAAAGGGGTTTAGAGCGTAGGGTATGGGCGGACTTGTCTCCAAACAGCTTGTTTGGAACTTAGCTGCACACATCTTGCCTTCAAATATCCTGTTTGGAAGCAGGCTATCGCAATCTCAGCTTCAAAAAGGGATTGGGAGCCTAAGCTAGGGTTGGGCTTGTCTCCAAACAGCTTGTTTGGAACTTAGCTGCACACATCCTGATCTCAAATACCCTGTTTGGAAGCAGGGCATCGCAATCTCAGCTTCAAAAAGGGACTAGGAGCCTAAGCTTGGGGCGGGCTTGTCTTCCAACAGCTTGTTTGGAGTTTAGCTGCACACATCTTGGTCTCAAAAATTTATTGTGTGCTCATTAATTCTAAATTATGATTATGAATAATGATTTGTGGTTGAATGTGAGCCTTGTGTGGTTTTAATATTAGTAGATATGACCACTTAATGTATTTCGCTTTCAATTAGTCCGTTGGCGTTGTGTTCAGCTGATGATGTTTGACATAAATATGATTTAAATCATATGGCAAAACTTGTTAATATGTTTGTCTGTATTTAATTTCATGCTGCTATTATGTAATTTAAAACAAATTTCATATGATTAATTCAATTTCTTACAGTCTGCTACGAGCAGATGAAATTTACAGCATGGGAATGCAGTTTGTAACGATCCTCGATAAAATGAGTATAGAGGATCCTCAGCTTACAAAGCTTAAGGGGAATATTTCCATTCAATTATCAATTTATGATCAGGCTCATTTGAAACCGAGCACGAAGTTGCTAACACTTAAAGTAAGTGATGCCGATACTAAGCGCGATGATGGGTTTAAAGCTTTTGTAACTTATGTAGCTGCTTGTACAAAAAGGCTAAAGCCAGAGTGGAAAGAAGATTGTGCTCTTCTTAAGAATCTAATCGATTTACATGGAAGAACGCTTTATTCTGGGAGCTATACCAAACAAAGTTCACGCATGACAAAATTGTTTCATGATGTTGATGGTAGTGCAGAACTGAAAGCAGCCATTACCCATATTGAAGCTGATGAATGGTATGCTGAAATGAGGGCTGCAGCAAGTGATTTCGATATGGTTTATGACAATAGAAATGCGAATTTGGCGGCTGAGTCTTCAGTTAAAACAGAGGATGCTTTTATTAGCCTACGCTATGCGATTCAAATGCTAATTAAGTATGTTGATGTAATGGAGAGTATGGATTTAAATCCTGCATTTGCAACCATTACACAGGAGTTAAATGGTATTATAGCTCCCTTAATGACACAGATACGTTCTCGTAAAACACGTTCTGAAAAGGAAAAAGAGGAAACTGTTTAAAACAGTAAAGCGAATCGTATGGGTATGCACACCCATACGATTCGCTTTTTAAATGTTAATGTTCCCCTTTGCAAGTTTAATTGAATAGATAAGGCATAATAGCATGAATCTAACAAACTGTCAATTCAATAAACAATGCAGTGGGGTATTTTCTTTGCAAATCTAAAAAATGCGAGTTGATATTCATATTGGTAATTTCACTAAAGATTCCGATGGCTATCTTTTACTTAGCGGTGGCGCTAAAAATCACCAATCGGCTGATGGGCAGATAAGCAACAGTAAGGTGGCTTACACACGCATTTATCCTGAAATTGCAGCAGCAATTCAATCAGAGGTGGTGTGGGTTACCTATATTGATCAGATACCAGAAAACAGTGTAAATATTCAATTGGCGCAGGTTAAAGTAGACCATCTGAATTTAAGAGTGGCTCCTAATAGTGAAATTGAGGCTGTATTAAAGCAAAATACAAGTGTAAACATTATTAAGAATGAGGCAGGCTGGAGTCAAGTTCGCCTCGAAGGTTGGGTGTCTAGTGAATATCTCGAATCCTAATCATTCCAATCCCCGTAGCGCGATCAACTTTGCTGATCGCCACTTCGTTTCGATACAATCGCGTTCTGCCATTTTCTAATAACAAGGATAGAAACAAAAAAACGCCTCAAACTAAAAGAAGTTTGGGGCATTTTTAATATTTAGCTTATCGAGATCTTATAAATCGCATTTGTACTTCTAATTCTATTTGAATTTCGTCGCAAGTTTACTCAGTAGTAATACTGCTATTAATCCACCGCAAAATGACACAAGAGCATTAATCACAAATAGATTAACATTAACCGTACCTGTTTGCATGATGGCTTGTGGGCT
>Ga0209379_10000356_pt1 | contig 42125 bp, 33 predicted proteins | sample tdDd001_FD_187124 | JGI IMG/M metagenome (GOLD analysis project Ga0209379, IMG submission 187124) | Marine sediment microbial communities from the Atlantic coast under amendment with organic carbon and nitrate - tdDd00.1 (SPAdes)... | ecosystem: Environmental > Aquatic > Marine > Coastal >... | reverse complement strand
GCAGAACAAATGGAAGAACTCGGAATCTAGGAGGTTGTATGAGCTTTGAACATGTTAGTGTCTTACTTACTGAAACAGTAGATGGACTAGATATTAAACCAGATGGTATTTATGTAGATGGAACACTTGGTGGCGGTGGTCACTCGGAAGAAATCTTAAAACGATTGGATACAGGGACTCTAATTGGTATTGATCAAGATGAGAATGCCTTAAAAGCAGCTTCTGAAAGATTAAAAGCATATGGCGATCGTTTTGTACCTGTTAGAGATAACTTTTCTAATATAAAAGAAGTTTTAAAGAAATTAAATATTGATAAGATAGATGGCATGATGATGGACTTAGGTGTTTCATCACATCAATTAGATGAAGCTGATAGAGGATTCTCATATAGATTTGATGCACCTCTAGATATGAGAATGGATCAAAGAAGTGACTTAGATGCTTATAAAATTGTGAACACATATTCAGAAGATGAACTCAATAGAATCTTTAAAGAATATGGAGAAGAGAATTGGGCAAGACGTGTTGCATTATTTATTTGTGAACAAAGAGAAGAAAAACCACTAGAGACGACTTTAGAGTTAGTGGATTTAATATACAGAGCCATTCCAGCTAATGCGAGGAGAGAAGGGGGACACCCTGCTAAAAGAATTTTCCAAGCCATTAGAATTGAAGTGAATGGTGAATTGGAGATTATTAAAAGAACCATAGAAGATATCACATCGGTTTTAAATAAAAATGGAAGAATTTCAATTATTACTTTCCATTCGTTAGAAGATCGATTGGTGAAACAAACATTCAAAGCATTAGCAACTGGATGTATTTGTCCACCAGAATTACCGGTTTGTGTTTGTAATAACAAACCAAAATTGAAATTGGTAACAAGAAAACCAATTTTACCATCTCAGACGGAGCTAGAGATGAACTCGAGATCAAAATCAGCAAAATTAAGAGTGGCTAAGCGTATCTAGGAGGCAGCATGGAAGCAGCTAAACGCATGTACGACAATTCTTATAATGAAAGACAAGAGACTGTTGCGTTAGCAAAGGCTTATTTAGATGCACCGAAAACAAGGAAAACAGATGAACAAGAGACTGTAAAAGTAAAAAAACCAAGTTTCTTTTGTAATGCACTCAGTATCGTAATGAGTATTGGTTACTGTTTTGTTATATTGGGACTTTTATTAATACCATTGATTAGAGAAACTCAACTGGCACAATTAAAAGTAGAAGAATATACTTATAAAATTGAAATCGCAAGGTTAGAACAAGAAATAACAGATGTTCAGTTTGAATTTCAAAACAAATGTGTTATAGATAATATAGAGACTGAAGCAGAAGAAAAATTAGGGCTCATAAGAAAGAAAAACGGCGAAGAACAAACCATTAGAACTTCGAGATATTATACTTTGGAAGATGCCCGTGATGCATACTATAATACAAGCTATGAACTGTCATCAAGTGATCATTAGTATACAAGAGCATAGCTCTTGTATTTTTTTGAAATGGAGAAAAAAATGGAAAGAGGATTTAGAACTAAAATTACAATTATTTATGTTATTTTGATCTTAGGGTTTGCAGGTGTTATCGCTAGACTTGCTTATATCAATGTCATTGATGGTGATCGACTGCGTGCTCAAGTTGAAGAACAAAAAAGATTTACCAAAGACATCCCTTATGAAAGAGGTATGATCTTAGACAGTAAAGGTGAAAAATTAGCTTATTCCATTACAGAATATCAAGTTTCGATAAAAAAACCAGAAGATGTACCGATTGAGATTTTTAATGAAATCATTGCTCATTTGGCTGTTGCTCTAGAAATGAGTGAAGAGGAAATTAGAGCCAAACAAAATGGTAATAGTACACTCATTGTTACAAAAAGCGCTTCAAGAGATCAAAGAATAAATATTGATCCAACTTATAATAATTATTTGTGGATAGATCCATTAAGAAAAAGGTACTATCCTAATGGCAGTTTGGCATCAGATATATTGGGTCGATCTAGAATAGATGATGAAACATTAAGGATAAAAGGAACTTATGGTATCGAAAGGCTATTTGACGATGAGCTCATCGGTACAGATGGTTCATTGATAACACAAAGTGATAAAAGAAAAAGAGAACTTGTTTACAATGACCGTATGGAAGTTTCTGAAATCAATGGGAACAATGTCTATTTAACAATTGATACGGTGGTTCAGCATTATGTGGAACAAGCACTTGAAGTAGCATTTTTAGAACATAGACCAAAAGCTGCACATGCCATGGTTATGGATGTTAATACAGGTGAAATTCTGGCAATGGCATCTTATCCAACCTTTGATCCGGGATCAAATGAAATCATAGGTATCCCCGAAGAGGAAATGGAAGCACTTTCTTTTGATGATAAGTGGGATGTGATAATGAGTACATGGCGTAATGATATGGTACAAAGTACTTATGAGTTAGGATCAACGCTTAAACTTATAACCGCAGCCATTGCTTTAGAAGAAAGTGTTGCAACACCGGATACTGAATTTAATGAAGGCAATAACATTCAGGTTGCTGATAGAAATATAAAATGTTGGTATTATCCACAAAGTCACGGGATAGAAACCTTAACTAAAGCCGTTGAAAATTCTTGTAATCCTGTTTTTGTTAAATTGGGTCAAATGATCGGGAAAGATATTTTTTATGATTATTACGTTGATTTTGGATTAAATGAAAGAACTGATGTAGACTTATATGATGAAGCTTATCCAATAACATTTGATAGAGATAGAATACATGAAACTGAGCTGGCAACGATGACATTTGGTCATGGTGTGTCGCAAACGCCAATACAGGTAGCGACAGCATTATCAGCAGTTGTTAACGGGGGTTACTTAATAGAACCTCATATCGTTAAACGTATAGTTGATCCAGATGGTTTTGTTGAATATGAAGCTGTTAGAGAAGTAAAGAGACAAGTGATTTCTGAGATAACATCGATTCAGATGAGACAGATTATGGAGTCTGTTGTTGAAAATGGTTCAGGAAGTTCTGTACAAATAGATGGTTACCGTATTGGTGGAAAAACTGGTACGTCAGAAAAAGCTATAAATGGTGTTTATTCAAAAGATAAAGCGATTGCGTCTTTTGTAGCAGTGGCGCCAATTGATGATCCTGAGATTATAGTTTATGTGGTTATAGATGAACCTTCAGATTCGATTTTTGGTAGTAAAGTAGCCGGTCCGATTACAAGAAACATTCTATTGGATACACTTGATTATTTGGATATTGAAAAAGAGTTTGGAACAGAAATCTCTTACGAGACTGTGCCGGAACTGATTGGATTAACTATTCTTGAAGCCAATGAACTTTTAGAAGAAACGGGTTTCAAAACAACTGTTGTGACTGATAAGAGTTATGATGATGAAAGTGTCATCAAGGATCAATATCCTAAAGCCGGATCTTCAAGAGAAATTGGGTCTACAATTCTCATAGAGATTGATGAGTAAATCTGTTATGCCTCTTAGATCTATGATATAATAAATGTTGGATTTAAAAGGGGTTATTATGATTAAAATTACACTAAAAGAACTACTTAACATTACAGAAGGATCATGTACACATCCTTCAACTACCCACTGTACATCAATCGAAATTGATAGTAGAAGGGTGAACAATCAAACTTATTTTATGCCTATTCTTGGTGAACTCCACGATGGACATAAATTTATTGAAGGTGCATTCTCTAATGGTGCACCTACAAGTTTTTGTGAAAAAGCATATTATTATAGTCACCAAAGTACTTTAAAAGATTATCCTTTGATCTTAGTGGATAATACCACCACAGCTCTACATAGATTAACAGTTTATATTCTTAAGAAAACACAAGTTAAAACCGTTGGTATAACAGGGAGTGTTGGCAAAACATCTACAAAAGAGTTTATTTATCATGTTCTGAACAAGAATTATTCAGTTCATAAAAATAAGGGGAATTTCAACAATCACATTGGTTTACCGCTAACGGTGATGAATTTAGAGCCTGAACATGATGTGGCTATATTAGAGATGGGGATGAATCACTTCAAAGAAATTGAAGTTTTAGCTGATATAGCAAGACCTTCAGTTGCAGTTGTGACGAATATCGGTACATCTCATATAGGGATATTAGGTTCAAGAGAAAATATTTTTCAAGCTAAGATGGAAATCACCTCTTATTTAAATGAAGATGATACATTGATTTTAAATGGAGAAGATGACTTTTTAAAAGAAGTATCCAGTCAACAGTTTAATTGTATTCAAGTTGGTACGGATCAACTTAAGTATTCAAACGTCGTACAGAGACTTGGTGGTTTCTACAACTATACGTTACTCTACGACGGATCATATTATCCAGTGTCTTTAAATGTACTTGGCAAACACAATATCATCAATAGTCTCTTGGCTGTTGCGGTTGGTATTGCTATGGGTGTTTCTATAGAAGATGCTATTTTAGGGGTTTCAGAGTTTGCAGACAGTGAAAAAAGATTAGAAATTCTAGAAGGTAAAAAGAACAGTGTTTTAATCAATGACTGTTACAATGCCAGTCAAGAATCTATGATTTCTGCCATTGAAGTTCTGAATAGTTTTTCAAAAAAGAAGATTGCAGTATTAGGAGATGTTTTAGAACTCGGTGAATTTTCTAAACACTCTCATGAAACAGTAGGAGAGTATATATCTGCTCATCCTGTAGATATGCTAATCACATTTGGATGTGCAAGTAAACATATTATTAATAAAGCCGTCGCTTTAGGATTTGATCATGAGAAAACTAAACACTTTGATACCATTGAACCACTACTTGACTATTTAGATGGTGTTCTTGAAGACAGTGTGTGTTTGATTAAAGGGTCATTAGGAATGAATATGGCGAGGATTGTAGAAGCATTTAAAGGAGGCAACATTGACACCAATTAGTTTAGGCATTATAGGCGTTTTAGTATACATCGTAGCGGTGATATTGGGACCTATTATTATAGAGTACTTCAAAAGACTTTCTGTGAAACAAGTTGTAAGAGAAGAAGGTCTTGAATCACATAAAAAGAAGACTGGTACACCGATGATGGGTGGGTTTATCTTCTTAATACCAGCAATTTCAATCGCGTTAATTGCAGTTTTACTTTTGGGACATATGGAAGTAAAGATTATCGTGATGATTGCAGCAACAATTGCATATGGTTACATTGGTTTTATAGACGATTACAGGAAAGTAATTAAAAAACATAACGAAGGATTAAAATCTAGAGAAAAACTTATCGGTCAATTACTGATCGGTCTACCTCTTGCGATATATGCAACAACGATCAGCTCAGAGTTATGGATTCCTTTTACATCTACATTTGTAGACCTTGGGTGGTTTAAAGCTGTAGTTGTATTGTTTATTGTATTGGCGACAACCAATGCGGTGAATCTGACTGATGGTGTAGATGGATTATCAAGTTCGGTCACTATATTAGTATTGATGTTTTATGTGTTTGTAGGCATAAAACTTTCTGAGATGGGCATCAGCATTTATGCGGTTTCAATTATGGGTGGTTTATTTGGATTCTTAATGTTCAATAAGAATCCGGCTAAAATCTTTATGGGTGATATAGGGTCGTTAGCACTTGGAGGTGCTGTTGTCTCTTTATCGATATTTACAAACACATTATTATTGATTCCAATTGTAGGTGTGATTTACTTTATTGAAACACTTTCAGTTACCATTCAAGTATTATACTTCAAGAAGACTGGAAAACGTGTCTTTAAAATGACACCTATTCATCATCACTTTGAGTTAAGTGGATGGCATGAAAATAAAATTGTTAGAAATTTCTCTATAGTAACAGTTATAGGTGTAGTCATCGGTATCCTAAGTATGATACCAAGATTCTAAGGAGTTCAAATGTTTAAAGATAAAAAAGTTATTGTAGTAGGTATGGCCAGATCGGGTATAGCTGCTGCAGAATTATTAATAAATGCAGGTGCAATCGTTACACTTAATGATTCTAAGAAACAAGAAGAAATAGAAGGCATTGAGGGGATTGTTGATAAAGCGTCTTGTGATTTTGGTGGCAAACCAAGTCAGCTAGATTACGATGTGATGGTACTGAGTCCTGGTGTGCCTACGGATTTATCTTTTGTAGTTGAAGCACAAGCCGAGATGACAGTTATAGGGGCGTTAGAAGTCGGTTATAGGCTTTCTAAGGGGAGCTTCTATGGTATCACCGGTACAAATGGTAAAACAACAACAACAACTTTAACCTATGAGATATTTAAAGCGGCTGATACCGATGCTTATGCGGTTGGTAATATCGGTAATCCTTTGGCGTCGGTTGCAAGTCAAACAACAGAAAAAAGTCAACTGATTACTGAAGTCAGCAGTTTTCAATTAGAAATGGTAGATACATTCAATGTCCATATTGCGGCGATACTGAATTTAGCGCCAGATCACTTAAACAGACATAAGACTATGGAAAACTATGTGTCTGCCAAATGTAGAATTGCAAAAAATCAAACGGAAGAAGATTACCTGATTCTAAACTATGATGACCTACCTACAAGAGAGTTGAAGATAGACAATCTTAAGTCCAAAGTGGTTTATTTCAGTAAAACAAAGTTAGATGAAGGTTTTTATGTAGACAATGGTATGATCTATGCAGACTTCAATGAACGTATTGCCATTATGCCGGTAGAGGACATTTCTGTTCCTGGACCACATAATATTGAAAATGCCTTGGCTGCGATTGCGATTAGTTATTTGGCTGGCATTTCAATAGAAGATATCAGTTATGGTGTGAAAAGCTTCAAAGGTGTTGATCATAGATTGGCATATGTTGGGAAATATCATGATATGTTATGTTACAATGATTCTAAAGGTACCAATCCGGAATCGTCGATTGTAGCGGTAAAATCTATGTCGGTACCAACACTTTTAATTGCAGGTGGTATGGATAAAGGCAGTGTGTTTGATGAGTTCGTTCAAACATTTGAACCTCAAATCAAACATTTGATCTTATTAGGTGAAACAAAACAACTCTTAAAAGAAACAGCCATTAACTATGGCTATAACAATATTACATTAGTAGAAAATATGGAAGAGGCAGTTTCTTTAGCCTTTGAACTTGGTGAAGCCGGTGATGCGATACTTTTATCACCAGCATGTGCAAGTTGGGATATGTATCCAAGCTTTGAAGTGAGAGGTGAACATTTCAAATCATGTCTAAAGACATTATAAAAAAAAGAAATACCATCGATTATGCATTGTTACTTATAACAATCGCCATTACGTTTTTTGGTATTTATATGGTTTTAAGCGCAACGTTTTATAGTAACATATTTGATGAATCCAATAACCCGTTAAATAGTTTCTTTTCAGACTTTAAAAAATTATTTATTGCCATTGGATTTATGGTTGTTGCTATATTCTTTAAATTTAAATACATCAAAAAATTATCACCGTTTATTATGTTAGGTTCTATTGTTATGTTGATTTTAACGCTGGCAATCGGTCCGAATATAAATGGTGCAAACAGATGGCTTATGTTTGGAACGTTTTCTTTTGCAACGGCTGAGTTTTCTAAATTAGCAGCAATTTTATATTTTGCTAGAGTACTTGAAGATATGAAGAAAAATGATGCAGAGTACCAAAGATCATGGATTAATATATTAATCTTTGGTGGTATGTCAGTTGTTCTGATTTTTATTCAACCAGATTTAAGTACCACATTTATATACTGTCTGATTATAGGGACGATGCTGATTGTAGCGGGTGCTAAGTTAAAACATTTGGTTTTGGTTGTTTTAATCGGTGGTATGTTGTTGGTTGCAGCAATTGCAGCAGAACCATATAGAATGCAAAGAGTTATGGGGCTTTTAACGGAAGATACAGATTTAATCGGGAGTAGTGCTCAGGCAAATCAGTCGTTACTCTCTATTGCAGAAGGCAATATATTTGGTGTAGGTGCAGGAAAAGCTGTACAAACCAAATATGCAATGTCTCAGGCTGAAAGTGATTTTATATTCGCAACAGTAGCTGAAACAACAGGTTTCTTTGGTTGTGTTTTATTGGTTACAGGTTATATATTTATGCTTTGGCGGATATTTAGAGCTGCTCTAATCACGGAGTCGAGATATTCAGCGTTGGTGATAACAGGTGTTGGGACGATGATTGGATTTCAAGCATTGGTTCATATGTTGGTTAATATTAAAGTGATTCCAGTTACAGGGGTGACACTACCGCTCGTAAGCTCGGGTGGTACTTCCATTTTAATTTTACTAACAAGCATTGGGTTGGTTCTAAATTTAACCGCTCATCCAGAAGGCATATAGATAGGAGTCATATGAAAATATTAATTACCGGTGGTGGTACAGGTGGTCATGTCTATCCAGCGATTACAATAGCAGATGAATTAAAAAAGAAATATAAAAATGTCAGCATCTTATTTGTTGGCACCAACAGAGGGTTAGAAGCTGATGTTGTTCCCAAAGCAGGTTATGACTTTAAAGCCATTTCTGTTAGAGGATTTAGAAGAAAATTATCTTTAGATACATTAAAAACATTTGGTGTAATGTTCAAAGGATTTTTCCAAGCGGGTAAAATCATTCGTCAATTCAAACCTGATATCATTATTGGAACAGGCGGTTATGTTTCTGGACCAGTTATGATGCAAGGTGTTTTAAAAGGCGTGAAAACCATCGTACATGAACAGAATGCGATTCCGGGTGTTACTGTAAAGATTTTAAGTGCATTTGTGAATAAAGTGTTATTAAGTTATGAAGAAAGCGAAAGCTTTTTTAAGAAGAAAAAACGTTTGGTCGTAACGGGGAATCCTGTTAGAGACGGTTTTTCTAATTTGAATAAAGAAAAATGCAGAAAAAAATTAAATATTACAAAACCATGTATTTTTTCAGTTGGTGGTAGTGGTGGTGCAAAGTGCATCAACGACTCCGCTTTGGATTTAATAGAAAAGTACAACGGTAAAGATGTTCAAATCATGCATGTCACAGGTAAAACCTATTACGATACATTCATGAAGATGATAGAAGAGCGTGGTATTACATTAAAAGATAATATTATGGTATTGAAATATGTTTATAATATGCCGGAACACATGAAAGCTGCAGATTTAATGGTGAGTAGAGCAGGAGCACTTAGTTTGTCTGAGATTGCCATGGTAGGTATTCCATCAATTTTAATTCCGTCACCTAATGTGGCTCATAACCATCAAGAACATAATGCCAAAGTTTATGAGAAACATGGTGCTTCTATTATGGTCAAAGAAAGTGATATAGAAGAAAACACTATTTATAGAATTGTAGATCAACATTTGTTCCAAGAGGAACACTTAAAAATCATGACAGCAAATGCAAAACAATTGGCTCGACCAGATGCGACAAAAAAGATAATTGAGGCCGTTAGTGAATTAATGAAAGGATAGTTATGAAAAAGAAACGTCATCTATTTCGTAATTTCATCATTTTAGTTTTATTAGGTTTGTTTGGTTACTTGGGTTATTATGTTTATAATGAGTCTGACGTTTTTATTATCAAAAACGTTGATATAATGGGTAATATAATGATATCAGAATCTGAAATCGAGAATTTCATTATGGGCGATAACTTACATTATTTTAAAAGTAACCAGTATGATTTAAAAGAAAAAATAGAAGGATATCCTAAAATCAAAGACTGTGCGATTACCAAAGTGTTTCCAGATGGTTTAAGTATTGTCATCACAGAAAGACTACCAGTTGCTGCAGTGTTTTATTCAGAACAGTATCTATTAGTCGATGAGGATTTATATGTTGTTGAAGTGACTGATAATCCAAGAAGTTTTTATGTGATATCGGGATATAGTTTTGATGATTTTAATGTAGGTCATCAAATAAAAGACGATCATAGATATATTTTGAATAATGCAATTGACCTGGCATTACTTTCGATGTATTCAGAATTAGAAAATACTGAAATTAATATTATTGGTAAAAAGATAGAAGTGACTCTCAGTGATACTCTAAAAGCTAAATTTGGAGATGGTGAGAATATAGAATCACGATTTAGTAGTATGATAGAAGTGTATTTTGAAATCAGTAAAAATAGTAATCCTTCTGGAGTCATTGATGTATCTCATGATGGATTACCTGTTTTTCAACCGTTTGAGGAGTAAATATGAAAGTTAAGAATCAAATTGCGATAGGAATTGTTTGTATATTTTTAGGAATTATACTCGCATTGCAATACAAAGTGTTTCAAGACAGTTTAGTTGGTGGCGATTCGCTTTTTAAAAAACAAACTGATTTAACCAATGAGTTGTTTGCTTTAAAAGAAGAAAAAGAAACTTTAATTACTGAACTCGATGATGCAAGAGCAACTTTAACAGAAATTGAAGAATCTGCTTCTAAGGATAATGCGATTATAAAGAATCTAACCGATACAGTACATGAGTATGAAATATTAGCAGGGATGACTGAGGTCTCAGGAGAAGGCATTATCATTACCATAGATAACCCGCCGATGGATCAAAGTTCATTAAGTGATGTTAATATCGTAAATGAGTATGAGGAGATTGTTAAGCTTGTAAATGATTTGAATGCTGCTGGTGCTGAAGCTATTAGTATCAATGAACAGAGAATTATTGCTCTTTCTGAGATTAGAGCAGCAGGTACTTCAATAAATGTTAACTTCGTACCTCAAACAACACCATTTGTTATCAAGGCGATTGGAAAGAAAAGTGCTTTAGAAGGAGCTTTAACCTTCAGATATGGGCAAGTTACAATACTTAGAGAAGCAAGTTTATTAGTGGATGTTAAGACGGTAGATGAAGTGATTATTCCAAGATACCACGGTTTGGTTAACTTCCAATACGTAAAGACTGTTGAGGATGAATAATGTTTAATGCGCATGCAAAACGACTGTTTGCGTTGTTCTTTATGGTAGGTTTACTATTAACATTGCAGATAAGAATTTTATCAAAAGGTGTTAAACACATTGGTGTTGAAAATATTCAAGAGACGGTTCGAGCGGTTGAGAAAGAAAAAGCCGAAATCGAGCAATTGAAAGAGTCGTTAGATGCAGCCAATGATCAGATTGTACTATATGAACAACCCTCACAAACAAATGATTCAGAACTTTTGACTCAGTTGGATAAGAAACGTCGTATGTTAGAAACATACTTAAATTATACGAATGTGGAAGGACCTGGTGTTATTGTTATTATAGATGATGCCGATCGCGAATTATTCCATGATGAGCCTGGTAATAATGTGCTGGTTCATGATCAAGACATCAGCAAAATTGTTCATGAACTCAGACAAGCTGGAGCAGAGGCAATCTCGATTAATGAGACCAGGATTGTATTTAATAGTACAAAAATAGTCTGTGTTGGTCCGACTGTAAAAATTAATGGTGAACAAATGGCTGCACCTTATGTAATTAAAGCCATTGGTAACAGAAAACATTTAGAAGCTGCCATCAATGCGCCTGATACTTATGCAGAATTTTTAGCGAGTTATGGGCTGTTTGTTGAAGTTAATACCAGTATTTCTGTTGAAATAGGTAAATATGAAGGTGAACTTAAAAATATCTACATGAAATATTATGAAGAAGGTGAACGTTAATGATAGGAGCAATTTTAGGACTTATAATTGGTGTGGGCATTGGCCTGTATATTCCGTTAACCATAGCTGCAGGTTATTCACTGTATCTATCGGTTGCTATTTTAGCAGCATTTGATTCTGTTATTGGTGCCATTAGAGCCAATATTGAGAATCAATTTGATTCAGCTATATTTTTATCAGGATTTATCCTGAATTCACTTATAGCAGCAACTCTTGCTTACATGGGAGATTTGCTGGGGATTCCACTTTATTATGCTGCAATATTCGCATTTGGTATGAGGTTATTTACTAATTTAGCACGTATCAGAAGAGATATTATCTTTTCATTACGAAAAGAAGATTAACACTAGATATAGAGTAGGTTAAAACTATACCTACTAGATATACTAAAAATAATGTATAAAATTAGCAAAAGAACCTAACAATTAAAGTGATTTATGGTATAATGAAAAAAATAGGGAAGTTACATAGTTTTTTATAAAACGATTAAAATAAAATATTAATTTTGGGAATATAGAAGGAGGCAATTAGTTTGTTTGAATATGATATCGAAACGGAACAATTTGCGAAGATTAAAGTTGTTGGAGTTGGCGGTGGCGGAAACAATGCTGTTAATAGAATGATTGAGGCAGATTTGCAAGGTGTAGAGTTTATTTCTGTCAATACAGATAAACAATCTTTATTTACATCTAAAGCTGAATATAAAATTCAAATCGGTGAAAAGTTAACAAGAGGCCTGGGCGCAGGAGCTAATCCAGAAGTGGGTTCTAAAGCTGCTGAAGAAAGTCGTGATGATATATATCAAGCGCTTCAAGGAGCTGATATGGTATTTGTAACTGCTGGTATGGGTGGCGGAACAGGAACTGGTGCTGCACCAATAGTTGCTCAAATTGCAAAAGAAATGGGTATTTTAACTGTTGCAGTTGTTACTAAGCCATTTAGTTTTGAAGGTAAAAGAAGAATGAAAAATGCAGTTCATGGTATTGAAGCATTAAGAAGTAAAGTAGATACTTTGGTAACTATTCCAAATGATCGTTTATTACAAATTGCTGAGAAGAAAACAACTATGATTGAAGCATTCCAAATAGCGGACTCAGTACTTTTACAAGGTGTACAGGGTATTTCAGACTTAATTGCTATTCCTGGACTTATCAACCTTGACTTTGCTGATGTTAAAACAATTATGTTTGAACGTGGTTTAGCTCATATGGGTATTGGTAAATCAGCAGGTGATAACAATATTATCGATGCAGTTAAAGCTGCAATTACATCGCCACTATTAGAAACAACAGTAAGTGGAGCAACAGGTGTTCTATTAAATGTAACAGGTGCAGATATTGGTGTACTTGAAGTTAATGAAGCAGCTGAATTGGTAAGAGAAATTGCTGATCCTGAAGCAAACATTATATTTGGTGCTGCGCTGGATGAAAGTTTATCGGATGAAATCCGTGTAACAGTAATTGCTACTGGATTTGATGATGATGATGTACTTTACTCAAAATTACCACAAATCGAAGAAAAAAAAGAAGAAGTGAAGGTAGTTGAAAAGCAAGTAGAAGCAGTGGAGCCTGTTGTTGAGCAAACTGAAGATGATAGTGACTTCGATATTCCTACTTTCTTAAGAAAGAAGAGATAAAGGAGGCTTTATGAAATGTCCTTATTGTGAGTTTGATGAATCTAAAGTTATTGACTCCAGACCGACTGATGAAGGTCATGTGATCCGAAGACGTCGTGAATGTTCAAATTGTAAAAATCGATTTACAACCTATGAGAAAATTGAAGAGATTCCTTTGATTGTTGTAAAGAAAGATGGTACAAGAGAATCGTACAATAGACCTAAACTTATTAACGGACTGATTAGAGCGTGCGAAAAAAGACCTATTTCCATCGATATGATTGAAAAAATGATTGATGAAGTAGAACGTACCTTACATAATGAATTAGAACGAGAAATTCCTTCTAAACGTATTGGCGAATTGATTATGGAAAAGCTAAAACTTCTTGATGAGGTTGCTTATGTCAGGTTTGCCAGTGTTTATAGACAGTTTAAGGATTTAAATACTTTTGTAGATGAGCTGACGAAGCTTTTAAACGAAAAACAGATATAAAACCTCAGGTTTTGAGTATAAAAAGCCATTACTTTTAAAGTGATGGCTTATTTTCTTGACGAAAAGGGTATCAACATGTATTATTGTAATGTTGAAGAGGTGACCTATGGAAAAAAATTATGCTACAAAAGATAAAAATAAAATTATTATTATTGAAAAAGACTCAATAGCTGAAGAATTAGGTTTAGAAGTTGGGGATCGTTTAACGAAAATCAACGGGAAACCAATTAATGATATTATTGATTACTTTTATCAACTTGCTGACGAATATGTGGAAGTGGAAGTTGAAAAAGTAAACGGTGAGGTTTGGCTACTTGAGATAGATAAAGATTATTACGAAGAACTCGGTGTTGAGTTTGAAAATCCTATCATGGATAAAGCCAATAGCTGTTCGAATAATTGTGTGTTCTGTTTTATTGATCAAATGCCAAAAGGCATGCGCGAGACACTTTATTTTAAAGATGATGATTCAAGATTGTCATTCTTACAAGGTAATTTTGTAACGTTAACCAATTTAAAACAACAGGATTTAGAACGTATTGTGGAATATAGAATCAGTCCATTAAACGTTTCTATTCATGCAACGGATCCTGATGTGAGACGATTGATGTTAAACAATAAATTTGCAGGCGATGTATTAGAGCGTTTGAGTTATTTAATAGAGAATGATATTGAAGTAAATGGACAGATTGTTTTATGTCCAGGTTATAACGATAAAGAAGTATTTGATAAAACATTACGAGATCTATATGCTTTGTCTTCTAATTTAAAAAGTGTTGCCATCGTACCAGTGGGTATAACCAAATACAGAGAGGGTTTAAAACCACTAACTGTATTTGATCAGACATCTGCTAGAGAAGCCATTGATCAGGTAAATGAACTACAACAAGAGTTCTTAAAAGAATCAGGCTCGAGATTTGCATTCTTATCAGATGAGTTCTATATGATTGCAGATACACCACTACCTGAATATGATGATTATGAAGGATTTATTCAGTTAGAAAACGGTGTTGGTTTGATGAGAAAATTCGAATTTGAACTGGAACAAGCATTAGCTAAAGAGTTATCGGTATCAAACATACCATCAACGACTATTTTCACAGGTTCATCAGCTTATGAATTTATGAAAGAGATGGTTGGTAAAATAAATAAAAAATATCCATCACTAGATGTGGAAGTGATTAAAGTAATGAATGACTTTTTCGGTCATACCATTACAGTAGCAGGACTATTAACTGCGGGAGATATTATAAATAAAAGTAAAGATCATGTTCTTAAAGAGCATGTGTTAATTCCAGAAGTTATGTTACGTACTGGAGAACCAATTTTCTTGGACGATGTGACTTTAACAGAGTTTGAGAAAAGTATGGGTAAACCGGTTTATGTAACAAAAGTAGAAGGTCAAGATTTTCTTGATCAAATATTAGGGAGGAAATTATGTCAAAACCAATAGTAGCAGTAGTAGGGCGTCCAAATGTTGGCAAATCGACATTTTTTAATCGCATCGCAGGTCAAAGAATTTCTATTGTAGAAGATACACCAGGTGTAACGAGAGATAGAGTTTATGCAGATGTGAATTGGTTAAGTCACGATTTTGTTATGATAGATACAGGTGGTATTGAGCCTGAGTCAAAAGATATTATTATGTCTCAAATGAGAGATCAAGCACAAGTTGCTATCGATACTGCAGATGTTATCGTATTTATGGTAGATGGTCGAGTGGAGTTCACATCGGCAGATGAAGAAATTGCAATGATGTTAAGACGAGCTAAAAAACCGATTGTTTTAGCAGTTAATAAAATGGATCAGTCAGAAGTGCCAGATACCATTTATGATTTTTACAACTTAGGATTGGGTGAACCAATTCCGATTTCATCTGTAAATGCGTTAAACTTAGGTGATCTATTAGATATTATTGTAGAACATTTTAAGGATATTGAAGTAGTAGAAGAAGATGAAGATTTAATTAAAGTGGCTTTAATTGGTAAGCCGAATGCAGGTAAATCATCAATGGTAAATAGTTTCTTAGGTGAAAATCGAGTAATTGTAAGTGAAATTGCAGGTACAACTCGTGATGCCATTGATACGCCGTTTGAAAGACATGGACAAAAGTTTACCTTGATTGATACAGCAGGTTTAAGACGAAAAAGTAGAGTTAATGAAAATATTGAAAGATATTCAATTCTTAGAGCTTTAGCTGCTATTGAGAGAAGTAATGTTTGTATCGTTGTAATTGATGCAACAGAAGGTGTTACTGAGCAGGATAAAAAAGTAGCGGGTTATGCTCATGAAGCTGGTCGTGGTATTATTATTGCTGTTAACAAATGGGATTTAGTCGAAAAAGATAATTATACTTATAAACAATTTGAAGTAGAAGTTAGAAACGAATTGGCATTTATGACATATGCACCAATTATGTTTGTATCAGCTCTTACAAATCAAAGACTTGATAAATTACTCGAAAAAGTAATTCATGTTTCTAATCAGAACTCATTAAGAGTTTCAACTGGATTGTTAAATGATATCATCAATGATGCAATCTTGTTGAATCAACCACCATCTGATAAAGGTAAGAGACTTAAGATTTACTATATGACTCAATCGTCAGTGAACCCTCCAACGTTTGTGACATTTGTAAATGATAAAGAATTGGCTCACTTCTCATATATGAGATATTTAGAGAACCAGATAAGAAGAAACTTTGTTTTTGAAGGTACACCTATTGTAATGAAAGTTAGACAAAAAAAATCTACAATATATGATTCGTAAAAAATAATGAATCCTCTTTTGGTTGATACTCAACCGAGAGAGGATTTTTAAATATAATGAAATCCTAAAGCCTGTAGATTAGGACCTTGTCATATGATATAATTTACTTGTGTAACTTTATAAAGAAAGGGAAAAATTATGAAAATTTCATTTATTGGTGCTGGGAGTTGGGGTACTGCACTTAGTATCGTTGTTGCTGACAATGGTCATGATATAAAAATATGGGACCGAGAGCCTGAACATATAAAAGCCATGCAAGAAACTAGAAGAAATGACAAGTATCTTGGAGGTGTTGTATTACCTGATAATATCGAACCGACTTCAGATGTGAAGTATTGTTTAGAAGGTGCAGATGTATTGGTGATTGCAGTTGCTTCACAGGCATACCGTGCTGTGATGACAAGTCATGGAAAGTATATTTCGGATAAGACTGTTATTGTAAATGTGGCTAAAGGTATCGAAAACGGCACATTACTTAGAATTTCTGAAGTCATTGCTGAATTCAAACCTAACAATCCATTTGTCTGTTTGTCTGGACCTTCTCATGCAGAAGAAGTTAGTCATAGATTGCCAACAACATTGGTATCTGCTTCTAAATCAAAAGAGACTGCTGAACTGGTTCAAGATTTATTTTCTACGAATTACTTAAGAGTCTATACCAATCCAGATGTAGTGGGTGTAGAATTGGGTGGCGCTCTTAAAAATATAATCGCATTAGCAGCAGGAATAACTGACGGCATGGGTTTTGGAGATAATGCAAAAGCTGCTTTAATGACACGTGGTATCAGAGAAATCACAAGACTGGGTTTGTTACTGGGAGCGAAGGTTGAGACCTTTACAGGTTTAACTGGCGTGGGTGATTTGATTGTTACATGTACGAGTATGCATAGTCGTAACAGACGTTGTGGTATTTTAATTGGTGAAGGTTTGACCAGAAAAGAAGCACAAGATAAAGTTGGCATGGTAGTCGAAGGTATTTATGCGACTAAAGCTGCTTATGATCTGGCTAAAAAGCTGGACGTGGAGATGCCTATTATAGATCAATTGTATTATGTACTCTACGAAGATGCAGACGCAAAGGATGCTGTGAAGAATTTGATGTTACGCTCTAGAAAACATGAGATGGAAGAAGTATCAAATATAGTTTGGGAGTAATATATGTCGGAGAAATCCAGACGCAGGAAAAAGAAAATTAGAGTCAAAGGTATCATAAGACTCTTGATAATTATAACGATTATAGTATTTGTAATCTATAAACTCATTCAAGGTAATTTTGCGAAAGATGAAATATCTTATGCGCTCTCTTATGATGAAATCAATGTAAGGGATAGTTACAGGGCGATGATTCTTCGTAATGAACACATACTTAAATCAAGTAGTTCTGGTACGGTTGTTCAAGTAGCCAATGATGGTGAACGTGTTAAGAGAAATCAACGTATTATGGATATCTCAAAAGATGAGTCTATTGAGGTTGTCTCATCGGAGATTGTTACGACTCAAAGTAGTGTTGAAATAGAAAAGGTTAACATTGAACAAGTTGAATCGGAAATTGAAACGCTTAAGACTGAAATCTCAAAAAAAATACATATGAGGTCTTATGATGAAATTAAAAGTTTGTCTCTTGAGTTAGAAGCTAAGATTCAGAGAAGGCTTCTAATGGAAGAAGGCATCAGTGATGAAACTTACAATGAAAGTGAAGTAGGGACGGGTGAACTGACTATTGGAGAAAGTGCACCGATACAAACACCACTTGCTGGCATATTAACATATTACATTGATGGTTATGAATCTGAGCTGACATATGCCAATGTGATAAACATCGACTTAGATGATGTGATGTCTTTATCAATACCGCCTTATATTGCAACACAAGGCATTGTACAACAGGGCGACGCACTGTGTAAAGTCATAGATGACGACTATTATTATTTGATTATACTAGTAGATCCGGGGAATCAGAATTTATATGATTTAAGTGAGGATTTGGTTATTAACGTTGGTTCACAGACGGTTAAGGGATTCATTGCTGAACTCATTCCAACTGAATCAAAAGTAGCGGTTGCGATTAAAGTAGAATCATATATTGAAGGGTTTTATAAAGATCGATTTGTAGATATCAGTATCACTCAAGAAACACACAGAGGTTTGACTATAAAAACATCGTCACTTGTTAAAGATGAAAATAATGAGTGGGGGGTTTATGTCGTTGATAAATATAAGAAGGTAAGTTTTAAACCGGTTAAGGTTATTGTGCATCAAGGGGATACCGCAATCGTAAAAGAAGATGCTTTTTATGAGTTTGTGGATGGGAAGAATGTCAGAATAGATACAGTAGGCTTCTTTGATCAGGTTTTAGTACATGGTGAGAAGTATTTGCCTGGAGATACCATTGATTAGGAGAGAGTATGGATTATTTAGAAGAAAATTTAAATGATATTGAAATAAGAATTAAAAATGCTTGTGAAAAAGCAGGTAGAAATAGAGAAGAAGTACAGTTGATTGCTGTCTCTAAAACAGTTGAAGCGGATGTTATGAATGCTTCAATTGATGTAGGTGTTACAGATTTAGGTGAAAGTAAAGTTCAAGAAATCAGAAGAAAATATGATGATGTAAAAGAGGCAAGATGGCATCTTATTGGACATTTACAAACCAATAAAGTGAAGTATATCATTGATAAAGTTGATTTGATACATTCTGTGGATAGCCTGAAACTTGCTAAAGAGATTAGTAAGAAAGCAATTACTCACAACAAAAACATGTCTATTCTACTACAAGTGGATATGGCAAAAGAAACATCTAAATTTGGTATGGCATCGGATGATGTGATGTCGCTGATAGAGAATATTTTGATGTTACCTAATCTTATTGTTGAAGGGTTGATGTTTATAGCACCATATGTAGCTAATCCGGAAGAGGTACGCATTTATTTTAAAAACATGAAGAAGTTATTTGATGAAATCCAAGGAAATGTGACTCATGAGCAATTACAGATGAAACACCTTTCTATGGGTATGACCAATGACTTTGAAGTTGCAATTGAAGAAGGTGCTACTCTATTAAGAGTTGGTACAGGTGTTTACGGGAAAAGAGATTATACTTAAGGAGATTGGGATGTCGGATAATATTTGGAAAAAGATGAAATTCTTTGTATTAGGGGATGAAGACCGTTATGAAGAGGATTATGAAGAAGAAGATACAATTGAAGAATCTGTAGTAACGAGCATTGAAGAGGATGATGAAGACCGTGATTTTCTTACGGACGCTTATGTGAGACCGAGGACTAATTTAGTGGATATTAAAAATAATAATAATACAAATCAATTAAAAGTTATCGTTTATAAACCAACACAATATTCTGATGCTGAGCAAATCGTTAAAAATTTAAAATTAAAGAAACCTGTAGTGGTTAATTTAGAAGAAGTAGAAGTAGAACTAGCAAGAAAAATATTTAATTTCTGTAGTGGTGCAATTTGTGCTTTAGATGGTGAAATGAGAAAAATTTCAAAAGAAATATTCATTTTAGCACCAAATAACGTGACATTAGATGCAGAAAAATCACAAGAATCTGCTGATGCAGATAAGACCTTTGACTGGAGACGATAAGTATGAGTTTAATTTTTCAAGTTTTAAATGCGTTCATCTATGTATTGATGATGATGATGTTTGCACGAGCTATTAGTTCGTGGTTTGTAAAAGATTTATCTAACCCAATTGTTAGATTTTTATTTGAAGTAACTGAGCCGATGATCTCACCTGTAAGAAATCTATTACAGAAGATGGGTATTGGTGGCGGTATGTTTGACTTTTCATTTATCATTGTTTATTTGATTTTGATTGTTTTACAAGAAGTGGTTGTTGGGTTGATGTAGTGAATAAAGAAGATATTCTACGTCAACTGAATATTTATGATACAGAACAATTGCCAAAACTTAAACGTATCATAGATATTCTAAATAAAGTGATGAAAAGTTATGAAGTTGTATCAACTGATTTCCTGTCGCCAGATATTCAAGGGTATATCAAATCTATTTGTTTTCACTATCCAGATTTAAAATACACTTTAGATGGTGGCTATGACGATGCTGAATACAAAAAAATGATTGTGTATCCTGATTATTTAGAGACTGTAGAATCCGATTTATCTATTCTAGATATAACCTATCATGAGAAATATGGCGATGTAAGCCATAGAGACGTTTTAGGTGCTGTGTTAGGCTTGGGTCTTAAACGTGAGGTTATAGGGGATATTTTATTGGAAAATGGACATGTTCAGGTCATGACATCTGGGCATGTGGCATCTTTTTTACAAACACATCTTTTGAAAGTTGGTCGTGTGACTGTTACTACTGATATTGTAGATAAAGATCGGTTGATTGAAAAGGTTGAATCTGTAAAGTGGATAAATACCACAGTAAAAAGTTTGAGATTGGATGCGATTATAGCAAGTGGCTTTAATCTCTCCAGATCAAAGGCCGTGGATTTAATTAAAGCTGAACGTGTTAAGTTGAATCATAATATTTCAGTACAAACATCCAAAGAGCTTTCTGAAGGTGATTTGATTTCAGTAAAAGGCAAGGGACGTATTAAAATAGATTCAATTAATGGGCTGACTAAAAAAGAACGTTATAAAGTAGATATAAAGAAGTATATTTAGGGAGGTACTATGTTAACACCAAATGATATAGCAGGCAAAAGTTTTGCAAAAGCACTCAATGGTTATAATAGAGCTGAAGTAGATGAATTTTTAGATAAAATATCTGAACATCTAGAGGGCTCGATTCGTGAATCTGATTATTTAAAATCTCAGGTAACTGAATCTGAAAAGAAGTTAACAGAGTATCAAATCCAAGAGGAATCTTTAAAAGATGCTTTATTAGTTGCTCAAATCACATCTAATGATATGAAAAAGAAAGCAGCAGAAGAAGCGAAAAGAGTTGTCGCTACCGCAGAAACAGAAGCCAATAAGATTATGAAAATTGCTGATACTGAAGCGGAAGAAACACGTGCAAGAGCTAAAGCAGATGCAGATAAGAATATTGATCAAGCCAAACATGATTATAAAGAAATATTAAATGCTATTGAAGTGCTTAAAAAGGACTATATGGACTTCAAAGAAAAGTATCAATATATTCTAAGAGAACAAATTGATGTTTTAGATCGACTTGTCGTAGAAGATGAGTTGACGGACGTTTAAATTTCAGTTATAATGCATATATTAATAGAGACGTAGACGAAGATAGACTTTTAATAATGTTCAAAGAGAGCTGATGGTTGGTGTGAATCAGTAACATATTAAAATGGATGATCACTTCCGAGTTGTAAGGATGAATTAATTAGTTCTTTCCGGTTTAAAACCGATATCATTAAATGAAGAGGCTTTATGCAACTTGGGTGGTACCGCGGAAATATTTCGTCCCTTGACAAACTTGTCAAGGGATTTTTTAATACCTTGATCGTTGCATTTTATCGATGAAATTATTAGTACAATAAAGAGTTCAAAAGGAGAGAGAGTATGTCGAAGTATAACGAACTTTCTAATAAGAAGATCTTTGAAACAGAAAAAGAGATCGCAAGTTATTGGGAGAATATTAATCTTTTACATTTAAGTGTAGAAGAAAGATCAGAAGAAAAGAATTTTGTATTTTATGATGGACCACCAACAGCTAATGGTAAGCCAGGCATTCACCATGTTATTTCAAGAGCTCTAAAGGATAGTGTTTGTCGTTATAAAACAATGAATGGCTATAGAGTAAAAAGAAAAGCTGGTTGGGATACACATGGATTACCAGTTGAGATTGAAGTAGAAAAGAAGTTAAGTCTTAACAATAAAACAGAAATTGAGAATTACGGATTAGCAAACTTTAACGATAAATGTCGTGAGTCTGTATTTGAATACGAATCTCAATGGAGAGAAATGACAAAGCGTATGGCTTATTTAATTGATTTGGATAATCCGTATATTACATTAGATAACAATTACATTGAATCTGTATGGTGGATCTTGGATCAATTTAACAAACAAGATTACATCTATGAAGGTCATAAAATTTTACCTTACTGTACAAGATGTGGTACTGGACTAGCGTCACATGAAGTGGCTCAAGGATACCAGGAAATCAAATCACAGACAGTTGTTGCTAAATTCAAACGTGTAGATGCTGATGAGTATTTCTTGGTATGGACAACAACGCCTTGGACTCTTCCATCAAACGTTGCTTTAGCTGTACATCCAAATGAAACTTACATCAAAGCCAAGCAAAATGATGAAGTGTTTATTATTGAAAAGAAATTAGCATCACAAGTAATGGGTGCTGAGTATGAAATATTAGAAGAAATGAAAGGTACAGATCTTGAGCATATTGAATATGAGCAACTTCTTCCTTTCGTTGAAGCAGATAAAAAAGGTTTCTATGTAACATTAGCTGATTTTGTTACTACAGAAGATGGTACTGGTATTGTACATATCGCACCAGCATTTGGTGAGGATGACTACAATGTAGGTAGAAAATACGATTTACCTGTTCTTCAACCGGTTGGTGAAGATGGTAAATTTACAACAACACCTTGGGAAGGTAAGTTTGTAATGGATGCTGATTTAGACATTACGATTTACTTAGGTGAAAATAACAAAGTATACAAAAAAGAAAAAATGATGCATAACTATCCGCATTGCTGGAGATGTAATACACCACTTTTATACTATGCTAAACCAAGCTGGTATATCGAAATGACAAGACTGAAAGAACAATTGATTGAAAACAACGATACAGTTAATTGGTTCCCTAACTATGTTGGTGAAAAACGTTTTGGTAACTGGTTGGAGAACTTAAATGACTGGGCAATTTCTAGAACGAGATACTGGGGTACACCACTTCCAATCTGGAAATGTGACTGTGGTCATAAAGTGTCTGTTGGTTCAAGAGCTGAGTTGATTGAAAGAGCGATTGAAGATATTGATGAGAGCATCGATCTTCATAGACCACATGTGGATAACATCCATTTCAAATGTGATAAATGTGATGGTACAATGACAAGAACTGTTGAAGTTATTGACTGTTGGTTTGATTCAGGGGCAATGCCTTTTGCACAACAACACTACCCGTTTGAAAATAAAGAGAACTTCGATACGTTATTCCCAGCAGATTTCATCTGTGAAGGTATTGACCAAACTAGAGGTTGGTATTACTCATTACTTGCTATTGCTACATTTGTTAAAGGTGCTTCACCTTATAAAAATGTTTTAGTTAATGACTTGATCTTAGATAAATTCGGTAAGAAAATGTCTAAATCAAAAGGTAATGGTGTGGATCCGTTTGAATTATTCGATAAGTACGGTGCTGATGTTGTAAGATGGTACTTATACTATGTATCTCCAGCATGGACGCCGACTAAATTTGATGAAGAGGGCGTTCAAGAAGTAGAAAGTAAATTCTTCAGAACAATTAAGAACGTATACAACTTCTTTACACTATATGCCAATACAGATGGTATCAATGTAAAAGATTTCTATGTAGAACCGGAAGATAGACCTGAGCTTGACAGATGGATCTTATCAAAGCTTAATAATGTAATCAAAAATGCCAGAAAAGATATGGAAGTCTTTGATACAACAAGAGTTGTTAGAGGTTTACAAGAATTTGTAAATGAAGATCTTTCTAACTGGTACATCAGAAGATCAAGAAGACGTTTCTGGGATTCTGAATTAACTGAAGATAAAAAAGCGGTTTATAATACTACTCATGAAGTACTGGTTACAATCTGTGAGTTAGCAGCACCGTTTGCACCATACTTAACAGAAGAGATTTATAGAAATCTTACAGGAGAAAGATCTGTTCATTTAGCTTTATATCCTGAAGTAAATGAAGCATTAATTAACCCAAGAACTGAAGAGAGAATGGATTTAATCAAGTCTCTTGTAACACTTGGTAGAGCAGCTAGAGAATCTGTAAAGATTAAAGTACGTCAACCTATTGCTCATGTTATGTTAGATGGTAAATACAAATCAGTAATTGAAGATTTATCTGATCTGATCATGGAAGAATTAAATGTTAAAGAAGTACAATTTGTAAATAAATTAGATGAGTATATGAACTTCTCATTAAAGCCTAATTTCAAAACTGCTGGACCTATCTTAGGTAAAAAAGTAGGTATGTTGGGTAAAGCGCTTGGTACGTTGGATGCCTTTACAACAGCGATGAAATTAGAAGCGGGTGAGTCTATTACAGTTGATATCGGTGGAGAAGAATTTGAAATCAACAATGAACTTGTAATGGTTTCTATCTCAGCTAAAGAAGGTTTTACTGTAAGAATGGAAAACAACTTATTTATAATCTTAGATACTAACTTAACTGAAGAATTAATTCAGGAAGGTTATGCTAGAGAAATTATCTCTAGAATCCAACAATTAAGAAAGTCTCATGACTTCGAAATGATGGATAATATCAAGATTGAGTACAACTCTTCTGATGAATTTGTTAAAGCTGTTGAAATTCATAAAGACTATATTATGGATGAAACACTTGCAAAAGAAATTGTTAGAGTAGAAAGCAACACATTCGAAACATACAAATTAAATGGACATGATACAGCTATTCATGTAACAAAGTTATAAAAGTGAGTCAGAGGATACCCTCTGACTCTTCCATTGTTTTTGTTTTTCCGATATAATCTAAAAAGTGGAGGCAACATGACTATGATTGAAATTATTGTAAAAGAAAATAAAAGGATAGATGCTATTATTTCCAACGAAATAGAAGATCTTTCAAGATCTTATGTTACAAAGTTAATAGAAGATGGACAGGTATTCGTTAATGGTGAAGTGGTAACGTCAAAAAAGTTGAAATTAAAAGTGGATGATGTTATTACATTTGAGATGCCAGAACCTGAAGTGTTAGAAGTATTAGCAGAAGATATTCCAATTGAAATTGTTTATGAAGATGATGAGGTGATGATCATCAACAAACCGATTGGTATGGTTGTACATCCTGCACCGGGTAATTATACAGGAACACTTGTAAATGCATTGATGTTCCATAGTGAGAAGCTGTCGTCTATCAATGGTGTTGTTCGCCCGGGAATAGTACATAGAATCGACAAAGATACATCGGGCTTGTTGATGATAGCAAAAACAAATAATGCCCATAAGAGCCTTGCTGCGCAGCTAAAAGAGCATACGATTAAAAGAAAATATGTAGCAATTGTACATGGACGTATCGGTTCTGAAACAGGTACTGTAAATGCTCCGATAGGTAGAAGTGCAAAAGATAGACTAAAAATGACGGTTACTGAGAGAAATGGTAAAGAAGCTATTACTCATTTTTCTGTTCTTGAAAGATTTAAGAATTACACAATGATTGAATGTCAACTGGAAACAGGACGTACACATCAAATCAGAGTGCATATGGCTTATATTGGACATCCTTTATTAGGGGATCCGACATATGGTGTTAAAAAGCCTAAAATTAAAAATGATGGTCAACTGTTACATGCCAAGTTATTAGGATTTGTTCATCCTACAACTGGTGAGTATATGGAATTCGAATCAAAAACACCAGAAGTATTTGATATCATGCTTAAAAAAATAAAAGGTGTAGAACTAGGAGGATAACATGCAGTTTAAAGCTTTAATTATGGATGGGAAAGCAATATCTCGATCGATGACACGTATTGCTCATGAGATAATTGAACATAATAAAGGTGTAGAGGATGTTGTTATTGTTGGTATACATTCAAGAGGTGTACCTTTAGCAGAGCAACTTGCTGATAGAATCACTGAGATTGAAGGTAAAGAAGTACAAGTTGCTACTCTAGATATTACTCAGTACAGAGACGATATTACTGAAGCAGAAAAAGAAGCTAAAAAAGGTAAGTTTGATAGTTCTTTAGCAAAATTTGATGTAAGAAACAAACAAATCGTTTTAGTAGATGATGTATTATATACCGGTAGAACAGTAAGAGCAGCACTCGATGCTGTAATGGATATTGGTAGACCTATTTCAATTCAGTTAGCTGTATTGGTCGATAGAGGACATAGAGAACTTCCTATACGTCCTGATTATGTTGGAAAGAATGTACCAACCTCTGGTAAAGAGATTGTGAAAGTACATCTTAAAGATGTTGATGGAACAGATGAAGTGGTAATTTATAGTGTTTAGAAAAATGTTACTACCCAATGAAAATTGGGTAGTTTTTTTATTAGGAAAATAGGGAACGTTTTCCCACTCAGTTAACTGAATATTTACGCAACAACGCTTTAAATTTGTAAAAAAAAGGTTATAATCATATAAAAGAGGGGTGTATATGATAAAAAAATTATTGAAAAGAAATGCATTGGATATTTACTTATACAATAAAGGTGAAAACTTTAAAAGTTATGAGGTATTGGGTGCACATTTAAGGACAAGAGATAAAAAAGCAGGTGTTGAGTTTACAGTGTGGGCACCGCGAGCAAAACATGTCAGTTTGGTAGGTGACTTTAATAACTGGGATATCAATGATAAACCAATGATTCCTGTAGAGGATACAGGAATGTGGCATATTTTTATTCCGGGATTAGATGAATTTACTTTATATAAGTATGCGGTATGTGATCATCATGATCAAGTGGTGTTAAAAGCGGATCCTTTTGCTTTTTATGCAGAATTGAAACCACAAACTGCTTCAAGGGTTTATGATTTAAAAGGTTATAAATGGCAGGATCAAACATGGATGAAAAAAAGAAAAGCATATGATCCGTTTAAGTCTCCATTGAACGTTTATGAAGTTCATCTAGGGTCATGGGATCACTTTGAAGAAGGTTATATGAGTTACAGTCAACTCAAAGATGATTTGATTCCTTATGTAAAAGACAAAGGATATACTCATATTGAGATCATGCCACTTACAGAACATCCTTACGATGGTTCATGGGGATATCAGGCAACGGGTTATTTTAGTATGACCTCTAGATATGGCACACCTAAAGATTTTATGGCATTTGTTGATGCTTGTCATAAAGCTGGAATTGGCGTCATTATGGATTGGGTACCTTGTCACTTCTGTAACGATGCACATGGTCTTAGAAGATTTGATGGGACTGAAACCTTTGAACATACAGATCCTAAATTTGCAAACAATGATTTATGGGGTACGACTAACTTTGATTATGCAAAAACACAGGTTCAATCATTTTTAATTTCGAATGCATTATTCTTTTTAGAGAAATTTCATATAGATGGTATCAGGGTGGACGCTGTAGCGTTTATGTTATACCAAGGTTATACAACCAATCACAGTGAAGTGAATCAAAATGCAGTTCAGTTTTTACAGAAGTTGAACAAAGAAGTGTTTAAAAAACATCCGGATGTTTTGATGATTGCTGAAGAATCAAGTGCATGGCCTATGGTAACAGCACCAATTCATGATGGTGGTTTAGGTTTTAATTTCAAATGGAACATGGGTTGGATGAACGATATGCTTGAATATATGGAGATGTCATATGAAGAGAGACATAACAATCATCAAGCCATTACATTTTCTGTGATGTACGCATTTACAGAAAACTTTATACTTCCGCTGTCACATGACGAAGTTGTTCATGGTAAAAAATCACTCTTAAATAAAATGCCGGGAGACTATTGGCAAAAGTTCGCCAACTTAAGAATGTTCTTAGGATATATGTACGCTTATCCAGGTAAAAAATTGATTTTTATGGGCGGTGAAATTGGTCAGTTTATCGAATGGGATTATGAACGACCTATTGATTGGTTTTTACAAGATTATAACAATCACCAGTTAATGCAGGATTGCGCAAAAGATATGAATCACTTTTATATGAAAGAAAATGCCTTCTATCATTTGGATGATCAATACAAAGGATTTGAATGGATTGATTATGCCAATAATGAACAAAGTATTATTTCCTTTGTTAGAAATGGGGAAGATGGAGAACACATATTAGTTGTTTGTAATTTTACACCAGAAGTTTACAATAGTTTTGAGTTAGGCGTCCCATATATGGGTACGTATAAAGAGGTATTCAATACAGATGATAAGAAATATGGTGGCTCAGGTTATGCAACCCAAAAAGAGTTTGTTTCAGTCAAAGAAACAAGACATGGACGACCTCAATCAATTGCAGTTGACATAGCACCCTTAGCAACAATGTACTTCAAGTACGAACAGACAGAGGAGAGTGAGAATGAGAAGGTTTAAAAAAGAAATGATAGGTATGATTCTTGCCGGTGGACAAGGATCTAGATTAAAAGAAATGACACATCACAATGCAAAACCAGCTGTACCATTTGGCGGTAAATATAGAATTATTGATTTTGCACTCAGTAACTGTGCAAATTCTGAAATAGATACTGTAGGTATATTGACTCAGTATGAACCATATGTACTTAATTCGCATATTGGAATCGGTAGTCCTTGGGATTTGGATAGACAACATGGTGGTGTAAGAGTATTGCCGCCTTTTCATAATCTCTCAGGAGGTAGATGGTATAAAGGAACGGCTAATGCAATTTATGAAAACATCTCATTTATTGATCGATATGAACCCAAATATGTTTTGATATTATCGGGTGATCATATCTACAATATGGATTATTCTAAAATGCTTGCTTTCCATAAAAAGAAAAAAGCAGAAGTAACAGTTGCTGTGAAAAGTGTTTCTATGGAAGAAGCAACACGTTTTGGGATTTTAAGTGCGGATGAAACTGGTCGTATTTATGATTTCTCTGAAAAACCTTCAGAACCAAAAACAACAACAGCATCAATGGGTATCTATATTTTTGATTGGAAACTTTTAAGAGAATCTCTTATGGAAGATGAAAAAGATGAGGCATCAGGTAATGATTTTGGTGGTAATATTATTCCTAATCTTCTAAATGACAATGCGGACTTGTTTGCTTATGAGTTTAAAGGCTACTGGCGAGATGTTGGAACAGTAGAGAGTTTGTGGGAAGCTAACATGGATCTTTTGGATCAAGAATCTGACCTTGATTTATTCGATAGTAATTGGCGTGTTTATTCAGCCAATACAATTAGTCCACCACAATTTATAGCCCCTACAGCAAACGTTGAATCATCAATTGTCAACGATGGCTGTATTATTGAAGGAAATGTTAAAAAATCGATTATTTCCACAAAAGTTAAAGTTGGAAAAAACTCAACGATAACAGAATCTGTTATTATGCCAGATGCGATCATTGAAGAAGATGTTGTTCTGTATAAGACAATAGTTTTAAATGATGTGGTGGTGAAAGCCAATACTGTTATTGAGGGTGGAGAGGGCAATATTGTTATTGTCAGTGGAGATAAGGAGTAAGTTATGAATGAAATGATGGGCATTATAAATTTAAGTGCTTCTACAGATAAATTGAAGAACTTAACAGAAATCAGAACCATTGGATCGATACCAATCGGTGGTAGATATAGAGTGATTGACTTCACGTTGTCTAATTTGGTCAATAGTGGTATCAGTAATATCGCTATATGTACACAAGGTAAAGCGAGATCGTTATATGATCATATCGGTTCAGGTAAGTACTGGGATTTGGATAGAAAAAAAGATGGATTATTCTATTTTCATCCAGAAGCGTCATCTATTGATGTTGTGCAGAAAAAAGGTGACATTGAACTTTTCAATTCTATGCTTAGTTACATAAAAAAATCTAAACAACCCTATGTCTTCTTATCAAGATCGTATATGATTTGCAATGTTGATTATACTGAAATGTTAGACTTTCACAAGGAATCAGGATCGGATATTACAATAATGTACAAACGTATGAATAATAACGTCAGACGATTTGTAGATTGTGATGCGATCAATATTGATGAAAATGATGATATTGCAAGCATTGGAAAAAACTTAGGTAAGAAAAAATATTATAATGTATCACTAGAGATGTATATGATGAAGCGAGAGTTATTAATCGATATAATTGAGGAATCAATACATTTAGGTGATGTAGAGTACTTAAAACAATGTATCTTCAAACAAATTGGTGAGTTAAAAGTAAAAGGATTTGCTTTTGATGGTTACGTTGCATGTATCAATTCGATACAAAATTATTATAGAACCAATATGGATATGTTGCAGCCAGAAGTACAAAGAGAATTATTCGATGCCAATGGCTTGATTTATACAAAGATAAAAGATGAACCATCAACGTATTATGCAGATGATTCATATACATCCAATGCACTGGTGAGTTCTGGGTGTATCGTTGAAGGTATAGTCGAGAATTCGATTTTATCTAGAGGGGTTCATGTAAAAAAAGGCGCCATTGTTAGAAATTCAGTGGTGATGCAAAACTGTGTTATTGATGAAACAGCCAATATTAACTATATGATATTAGATAAAAATGTAACCATTGGAGCAAAAAGAGTTTTCAATGGCGATATTGATCATCCATTTGTTATAGCAAAAAATTCTAAAATTTAAGGAGAATATAGATGAAGGTATTATTTGTTTCTGCAGAAGTTGTACCATTTAGTAAGACAGGCGGTCTTGCTGACGTAGCGTACTCACTGCCACGTGCTTTAAGAAATCAAGGTGTTGATGTCAGGGTTATGACTTCTAGAAACTTTCATAATAGAAAGGTTGATGTTGTCGAAGAACATTTGATAAACACCGAAGTGGAAGTTGGTTGGCGTAAACAATATATGGGTCTGAGTACCGTAACATATAATGATATTCCTTTCTATTTTATAGACAATGAATTCTATTTTAAAAGAGAGGGCATTTATGGTCATTTTGACGACGGCGAAAGATATTCGTTTTTCTGTAGAGCTGTTCTAGAATCGCTTTTACATTTGGATTTTGTACCTGATATCATTCATTTTAACGATTGGCATACAGCGATGATTCCGTTGTTGATGAAAAGACATTACAATCATATTGAGAAATTTGATAATATTAAAACGGTATTTACAATTCATAATTTAAAATATCAAGGGGTATTCAGCCCTGTCGTATTAAATGAACTCCTCAATTTGGATCATGCTGAGTATGAATCAGGTGCTTTAGAGTTCTTTGGTAATATCAATTTTATGAAAAGTGGTATTACTTTCGCTGATGCAATAACAACAGTAAGTAATACGTATGCGAAGGAGATTAAAGAACCTTATTTTGGTGAAAATTTACATGACTTGATTCAGAATCATTCTGATAAACTGTCAGGTATTCTTAATGGTATAGATTTCGAAATCTATAATCCAGGAGTGGATCCTAAAATTGTACAAAATTACACCTATAAGAATTCTTCAAAAAAGAATGTAAATAAAGCCCATCTTCAAAAGTTGATGGGACTTAAAAAATCTAATAAACCTTTAGTGGCAATGGTTTCTAGATTTACAGACCAAAAAGGTTTGGATCTTTTGGAACATATAATTGAGGAATTATTGAACTTGGATATTCAACTCGTAGTACTTGGTTCAGGTGATGAAAAATATGAAAATATGTTCAGACACTTCAATTATCACTACGAAAATCTTACTGCAAGTATCGGATTTGATGAAGAGCTTGCTCATGAAATTTATGCAGGTGCTGACATGCTTTTGATGCCATCGATGTTTGAGCCTTGTGGTCTCAGTCAATTGATTTCGCAGCGTTATGGAACGGTTCCTATCGTTAGAGAAACTGGTGGATTAAGAGATACAGTACAACATTACAATAAATACACACAAGAAGGCTCTGGTTTTAGTTTTGGGAGTTATAACGCACATGAGATGTTATATGCCGTTAAGCGTGCTTTGGAGCTGTATGATAACAAAAAAGAGTGGAGAATGCTTGTTAAAAATATTATGCAGTTGGATACTTCTTGGAAACACTCAGCAGCTGAGTATAAAGAATTGTATATTAAATTATTAGAATAGAGGAAACTATGATTACTAAGAATCAGTTTAGAGAAGACTATTTAAAGAAATTAACCGCAAAGAGTGGTAGAACAATTGAAGAAGCTTCCAGGTGGGATCAGTACCATGCTTTAGCAAGTTTGGTAAGAGAATATGCTACAGATGACTGGATTGATACCAATAATCGTTATGATGATAAAACCGCTAAACAAGTATTTTATTTTTCCATTGAATTCCTGACAGGAAAATTCTTGATGAATAATCTGATTAACAGTGGTTTGAAGATTATTGCCGAAGAGGTATTAGATGAACTTGGGATTGATCTAGAAGATGTTGCTTCTATTGAGAAGGATCAAGGCTTGGGTAATGGTGGGCTAGGTCGTTTGGCAGCATGTTTTTTAGATTCGATGGCTGCATTGTCAATTCCGGGACATGGTTGTGGTATTAGATACAATTATGGTCTGTTTGAACAGAAAATTATCAATGGTTATCAAGTTGAATTCCCGGATAGATGGTTAAATAACCGTAATGTGTGGGAAGTGAAAAAAGCTGATAAATCTGTTGAAGTACATTATTATGGTGAGGTTAAATTAAAAGATGGTAAATACTATCTGGAACATACAACCCCAGTTTTAGCAGTGCCGTATGATACGCCGGTTGTTGGGTATAAAAATGGTACAGTAAATACATTAAGGCTCTGGTCTGCTCAAGCGATCAATAAAGATTTTGATTACAGTACCTTTTCAAGAGGTGAGTATATGGATGCCTTTAAGAAAAAGTATGATGTAGAGTCTATTACCCAGGTACTTTATCCAAATGATTCATATGACGAAGGTAAAATACTTAGATTGAAACAAGAATATTTCTTTGTATCAGCAGGGATTCAAGGCATAATCAGATCATTTAGAAAGTTAAATAAACCGATGGATCGTCTATATGACTTTATCAGTATTCATATCAACGATACCCATCCATCAATGGCAATTCCTGAATTGATGCGTATTTTAATGGATGATGAAGGATTTGGTTGGGATGAAGCCTGGAGCATTGTTTCAAAAACATGTTCATATACCAATCATACGATCTTATCTGAAGCGCTAGAGAGATGGCCTGTTGAGATGTTTGCAAAGTTATTGCCTAGAATCCACATGATAATAGAGGAAATAAACAAACGTTTCTGTTTGGATTTATTTGAGATATACCATAAAACACAAGAACAAGTGAATAAGATGGCTATTATTGGTTCGGGTGAAATTAGAATGGCACATCTGGCGATTGTCGGTAGTCATTCGATTAATGGTGTGGCTAGGCTTCATACAGAAATATTAAAGAATAAAGAATTAAAAGATTTTTATGATATCATGCCATCTAAATTCAACAATAAAACCAATGGTATAACCCATAGAAGATGGTTGATTAACAGCAATCCTAAATTGTCAAAAGTGATCACCAAATATATCGGTGACTATTGGATTAGTGATCCGCAAAGACTTAGAGAATTGATGAATTACATTGATGATGAGGAATTTAAAGCGGAAATAGATTCTGTTAAACAAAAAAATAAAGAAGCGCTTGCTGCTTATATTTTGGAACATAACGATATTGTGGTTAATCCGATGTCAATCTTTGATGTTCATGCAAAGAGACTTCATGAGTATAAAAGACAGACGCTTAATATTTTACACATTATGTATTTGTACAATAGGCTTCTAAAGAATCCGGATGAAGACTTTGTACCAAGAACCTTTATATTCGCAGCAAAAGCTGCACCGAGTTATTATATGGCCAAACAAACCATAAAACTCATCAATACGGTTGCAGATGTTGTAAACGACGATACACGTATTAAAGACAAAATCAAAGTAGTTTTCTTAGAAAATTACAGTGTGTCATTGGCTGAAATACTTATTCCTGCAGCAGATGTCAGTGAGCAGATTTCAACAACTACAAAAGAAGCTTCTGGTACGGGTAATATGAAGTTTATGATGAATGGCGCTGTAACGATTGCTACGTTAGATGGTGCGAATGTTGAGATACATGAGCAAGTTGGTGATGATAACATTGTACTGTTTGGTTTAACCGAAGAAGAAGTATATGAGTTATATGACAAACATGAATACAAAACAAATCATATCATAGAAAATGATGACAGAATAAAAGAAGTACTTGAGCAGTTAACTAATGGATTCTTAGGAATAGACAGTGAGGAATTCCAAATTATATATGACTCTGTTGTTTATAATGATGAATACTTTGTCTTAAAAGATTTTGATTCCTATGCAAAAGCTCAAGAACGTATTGGAGAGTATTATTCAGATGAAGCACTTTGGCTAAAAATGGTGATTACAAATATCGCTCATTCAGGTGTTTTCTCAAGTGATAAAACAATTCAAGAATATGCATCGGGTATTTGGGAAGTTGATCGAGTGCCTAAGTAGGAAGTGACTATGAAAAAAACACAAGTAAATGAAAAAATATTGAATCACGACTATGGTGTAACGCTCACTGGAGGTCATACAGAGTTTTCTGTATGGTCTCCTTCTTCAAAAGTGGTGGAAGTATGTATTTATAAAACGCCTAAGGCGATTAGAAGAAAGCTTCATCCGATGTCTATGGATGAAGACGGTATATGGCATTTGTCTTTAGAGGAAAATTTGGAAGGGCAGTTTTATACCTATCGTATAGATGGTCATTTAGAGGTTATTGATCCGTTTGTAGAATCAACGAGTGGTAATAGTACCAAAGGTGCTATTTTAAAGGCTGAAGGCATTTCACCAGAAGGATTTTTAAACCACAAGAAACCAGAGGCGATTTCAAAATCAGAAACCATTCTTTATGAAGTACATGTAAAAGATTTTTCTATGGGTAATCATATGCCTTTTAAATATAAAGGTAAATACTTGGCATTTACTGAAAGGGGATTGGAATATAAAGGTCAAAAGATTGGTATAGACCATTTGGTTGAACTCGGTGTGACGCATGTTCACTTATTACCGGTGTTTGATTTTATTACAGCGAATGATTTTGATGAAAGCAGTTACAATTGGGGTTATGATCCTTATTTGTTTAACACACCAGAAGGATCTTATTCAACGGATCCGGATGATCCAAAATCAAGGATTTTAGAATTAAAACAAGCCATTCAGAGCTTACATGAAGCTGGACTATTTGTTGTTTTGGATGTTGTCTACAATCATACTTATTTTGGAGGGAGTTCTAATTTCCATAGATTGATGCCGTATGTATTCCATCGTTTTGATGAGAATAAACAGTGGCAAAATGGATCGGGTTGTGGTAATGAACTGGATACGGAACATCCTTTTGTAAAGAAGTTCATCATTGATTCGTTAAAACTGTGGCTTGAAGTTTATCAAGTGGATGGGTTTAGATTTGATTTGATGGGCCTCTATGATACAGAGTTTGTAAAAGAAATGTCTGACACCCTAACGGCGATTCGACCTGATATACTTCTATACGGTGAACCGTGGACTGGTGGCCCTTCAGGATTAGATCGTGGTAAACAACTGCTTAAGGGAAGGCAAAGAGATAAGAATACAGCACTTTTCAATGATGATTTCAGAAATGCCATAAAAGGTAGCAATGATGGTGCTGACTTAGGATTCGTTGGACATGGAAAATATAGAAAAGCTGATGTTTATGCTGGGTGTTTTGGCAGCATTGCCTTCAATGATGATATTGTTGGATTTGCAAAACATACCAACGAGAGTGTGAACTATGTTTCGAGTCATGATAACTTGATTTTAATGGATAAGATATCTAAGACGGATCAGCACCGTGGATTTGAAGACAAACAAAATATGAACGCTCTCGCTCTTAGTATGATATTGTTGTCTTTTGGTATCCCTTTTTTACAAGCGGGAACGGAATTTCTTCGTAGTAAATATGGTGATCACAACAGTTATAAAAGTGGGTTTTATGTCAATCGAATGCACTGGTCCTATAAAGCGGATCATAGACATGTCTTTGATTATGTAAAAGATCTAATTGAATTCAGGAAATCTCAAAGAGTGTTTCAACTGATAGAGCCTGTAGAAATAAAGAAAGCAATTAAGATGTTTCATGATATAGAAGGTGTTATACGTTATGAAATATCGAGTCCTTATAAAACGGATGAACCAACTATACAAATCATCCATAATGGATGTAAATCGACTCAAATGATCCCAGTTAAGGATTTGAAAGTCAGAATAGATGGGGCGCTTTATTATCATGAAAAATGTGATATTTTAGATGACGTTTTACACTTGCCTAAATATTCCAGTGTCGTACTTATTAAAAGTAAATAAACAAATTGTAAAAGAATAGGTTAATTCCTATTCTTTTGTTGTATATATAAGAAGGCTGGGATAAAATAAAAATGACATATATTACTAAATTGGAGGACGCAAATGTTAGATATCAGAGAAATTGAAGATATAACCGTCATTAAACCTTTGTGGGAAGCTTTAAACAGACACCATATGAATCATTCGAGATATTATAAAGATGTTTTTTTAAATCAGACATTTGAAAATAGAATCAAAAAATTTGAGGATGTAGATGGTTATAGATTAGAAGTAATTTGTCAAAGTAACAAACCTTTAGGCTATATTTTAGCGAGTGTTAAAAAGGGTGCTGGTGAAATCGATTCATTTTACATTTATGATGATTTAAGAGGTATGGGATTAGGAGAATATTTGATGAAACGAATGATAACGTGGTTTGAATCGAAAGAGGTTAGCTGCGTTACTTTGGATGTTTCTGCAGGCAATGAAGAAGTGATTATGTTTTATCAAAAAATGGGGTTTAACATGAGAAAGTACACAATGGAATTAGGGGATAAGAGATGAAGAAACTAATGGTATTGATCTTGGTTGCTGTTATAGCAACTTTAGGTATTTGGTATGTAACAAATGGCGGAGCCGATGATATAGCGGATTCGAATGTGGATTCTGTTGGAGAAGAAGATCCTGCGGTTGATGCAGGAGATGATTCAGAAAAGAAACTAATTAAAATCGTTGCAGTGGAATCAAGTGATTATGGTGTTTCTGAAACGTCGGAATTTAATATGAGTTTTGCTGAAGATGTCACAGAAGATACGATCAAAGAAAATTTAATCATTGAACCGATGACAGAATTTGAAATCGAGAAGATTTCAGACAAAGAGTATGTCATCAAACCTAAAAAAGCTTTACAGAAAAATCAAATTTATGTGTTTAATTATGATGCCTTTGATTATGGTAAAGCATTTCAGATCATGGATGATTTAAAAGTCTACGATGCTTATCCGGGTGATCAGGCCAGTGACGTGCCGGTAAGAACCGCGATTGAACTTTACTTTAACAGTACAAGTGTAGATGATATAGAAGCATCTTTCGAAATCAATCCACCCGTTAAAGGCCAGTTTGAATATGATGGTGAGAAAGTGGTCTTCATTACAGATGAGTTCAGCCCTTATGTGACGTATGAAGTGACGTTAAAGGCTGGTCTTTCAGATGGTGAACGGACATTGAATGAAGATTATACTTATTCTTTTACAACTGGTTACGGAGATGGTTTTGCCAATCAGGTTTACTATACTATTTTTAATATGTTACCAGGAGAAGACTCTGTTTTTAAAGTACATGATTGGATGAATGGTTATAAATTTAAGGTAGAGATATACGAAATGCCTTCTTTTGATGCCTTTAAAGAAACGTTTGAGATCTTTAATGAAAGTCAAAAGAGTTTGGACCTTACTTCTAATACGCTTGTTTATGATGAAGAAGTAACGCCGCTTACTTATAATTATAGAAACTTCTTATCGATTCCGGCTCTTAATTCGGGACGGTATATTGCTGTTATAAAAGATTCAGATGCTGAGCAATATGTTTTTATGCAAGTGGATCCTCATCAGGTCTATTATACAAAAGCAACCAATGGAGAATTGTTTTGGGTTATAGACAATGAAAATAGACTCCCGACTGAGGATGCGATCATTTTAAATGGTGATACTGAGGTTTCTAAAACCAATGCTGAAGGTCTGTCTTTCGTTGAAACAAAGACTGAATCGAATTATCAAATAAATATCGGGAATACATCTTATTTGGTAAAAACAGAACAACCGAGTATGTATTATGATATGTATGGGTATTATCCAAGTAGTTCGATGGATCATTGGTCGTTTATGTATACAGATAGAAATGCTTATCAAATGACCGATGAAATCAACGTATTTGGCTTTGTGAGAAGTTTTACTGATGAATCTATAGATGAGGTTAGATTAATCTTATCACATTACTGGGATGAGGAAATCATAACAGAAACGGTTGTTTCGTTAGATGAAGAACAATCCTATACGGCAAAACTGGATATAACAGATTTGGATAAAGGGTATTATCAATTAAGAATGATGCAAGGCGATACGATGATTGCATACAAAGAAGTAATCGTTGAGGATTTTGAAAAGCCTGAAGTTTATTTAACATCAAAAGTGAATAAAAGTATTTTATTTGCTGGTGAAAGCATCAATTACTCTGTACAAGCTAAATACTTCAATGAACTACCTTATGAAGGTTTAGGCATTAATTTCTATTACTCCGATTCGCAAAAAACGGCCGATCGATATAATACTGATGAAGATGGCATGATTGATTTTGAATTAGAAGTTGATATGGCTAAAACCGATTGGCATCCAGGAAGGTATTATATATCAGCGGAAAATTATAGTGCCACAGATACATATTTGTATAATTCAGTAGGATTTGATGTACTGCCAAGAACTATTATGATTCAAGCTGAATCAGAATCAGATGATAATATGGCAACCGTTAATTTATCAACAAACCTAATTGATCTTACTAATTTTAACGGTAACTATGGCAAAAATTATGAAAACATCAAAGGGGATAGTGTTGATGTTTCATACGAAGTCATCATTAAAGATTACTATACGGAAAAAACATTTATAGAAACGGTTTACGATCCTATTCACAAACTATCTTATGATAAATACGATTATGACCGAAAAACAAGCTATTTGGAAAATGTTAAAGGAAGGACTTTAAATGGAGTTGGTAAATTTACATTCCCAATAGAAGATGAACACAGTTATGAGATAGAAATCAGAACTCAAGATACCAATGGTAAGATTACAACAACGAGAACCCATGTTAATCAGTACCGATATTATTATTATAACAGTGATAATTTATATAATTACTCAAAAATTGAGGATTATTATGATATTGGTGATCGTGTTTCGTTTGAAGTCTTAAAAAATGGTGAAACCATTGAAGAGTCAACAACAGATTGTGCAGTTCATATGATTTTAAGAAATGGTATCTTATCATATGAGTTTACAGATGACGCGACTTATGAATTTGACTTTGAAAAAGACTACAGACCCAATGTATTTGTTAAAACACTTTATTATGATGGCAATACCGTTAATGTGTTACCGGAGTATGGAAGTCAACTACTCAGATATGACTATGAAACATTAGCTTATGATATAACATATGATGTTGACAAAGAGTCATACGGACCGTCAGATGAGATGACAATTGATCTGGATATAACACAAGATAATAAACCGTTTAATGGAGTTGTAAATATCTCTGTGGTTGATGAAGCGTTCTTAGCTTTGTATGAGGATTACTTCAACATCGGATATGATTTACATCAAATTATTTACTCAGATGGTATTTTAGTGGAGACTTATTCAGGAACTACAGAGGATGAAGCGGCGATGGCTGAAATGGGTGAAGGTGGTGATGGAGAGTATATCAGAGATGATTTTAAAGACACTGCTCACTTTGAAACTGTGAAAGTTGTAGATGGTAAAGCATCTATCGAAATGAAACTACCAGACAATTTAACAAGCTGGAGACTGACATTACACGCAGTAAACAAAGAATTGGAATATGCAAACATCAGAGGTAATGTACATGTCTCGTTACCATACTTTATAAGAACACTTTATAACAAGAAGTATCTAACAGGAGATGATGTTTATGTGACCTTAAATTCTGATGGTGAGATGTTAGAAGACGATCAGATTGTTTACAAAGCAAAACTGCTTAAAAAAGAGATTACAATGACTGAATCAACGTTAAACACACAAGGTAAGGGTAACGTAAGTCTGCCGATTGGTGTGTTAGAAAAAGGTGCTTATTCTGTTGTTGTTGAAGGTAAAACAGACAGTTATATAGATGGTGTCAAAGAAGAAATTGAAGTCGAAGACACCTATGTTAATTTTAATCATGTCAAAGAAGGTCCTTTATCAACAAGCTATGAACTCATGTATCCTGATAGAGAGACCGAACTGGTGATTTATAATAAAGGCGCTCTTGATTATATGCAGAAAATCTATGATGTCAGAAGTTATAGTAGGTATAGAATCGAAGAGATTCTTGGAGGGTTTGAAGCAGACCGTCTGTTGTCATCTTATTTTGAAAATTACTTAGATGAGTTCGAAGTAAAAGAGTATCAAGATTATGATGGTGGCATCAAAATGTTAAGAACTGATAATTCATCTGTTGAAGCAACTGCCTTAATATTAGGTACAGACATAGGTGTGGATAAATTTGATGTAAATGATATGAAACGTTATTTGACAAATGCTCTTAAAGATGAGAAGTTATCTTATTCTAAGAAGGCGATGGCGTTATGGGGACTTGCAACTCAAGGTGATCCGGTGTTATTAGGCATTGATAAGTTTATGGAAAGTCATGATTTAGAAGGCGCTGAAAAACTTTATATATCACTCGCACTTCTTGAAATTGGTGATAAAACGAGAGCTGTAGAACTTGGTACTTCATTATTTGAAGCTCAACAATACAGTGGGTTAACCGATAAAGAAAAGTTGTTAGCCGGTAGTTTGGCTAGAAAAATAAACTTAGATGACAATAGATTTGACTCAGAGTTTACAGTGAAGTTTAAATCAAAAGATGCTGTAGCATTGGAAAAACTATATTACATCGCTTTATTGCCAGTTGAGTTTGATGAAGCGAGTTTAACTTATGACTTAAACGGTACAGATCATGTTGTGGAACTACCTGATTTAAATGCGCATCGAATTGATTTGAATGGCGAAGATGAGTTAACCTTGGAAAATGTCTCGAATGACATATATGTCACAGAACGATTTGAAGTGACTGGTCTAGATTATGATGACTATTCATCAAGTAAATATAAAGTTTCAAGAACCATGGCCGTAGAAGTTAAGGTTGGAGACATTGTTGAAGTCAGTTATGTTTATGAAAAGCCTTCTAGAGGTGGCGGTGTCATCAGAGATGTTATCCCTGCTGGATTCGAGTTTGCAGGTGAAAAAGATAAAAGAAGTTATAATGTAAGAAACACCAATCAGGAAATTGAAATGTATGTATATGGTGATGAAACGAGTGGTACAAGAACTTATTATATTAGAGCGATACAGGTTGGAACTTATCATGTTGAACCAGCCTATATTCAGTCGTATGATAGACGAGAATTGGATATGACAGATCCGACGATTATTGAGGTTACAAATGATTAGACTGTCTGCGTTAGGACCTGTGATTGCGATTGTTATGAGTTTGATTGGTTATTCAAGTGATGATCATGTTCATATAAATACGCCGATATATGAAGGAACGGAACTTTATGAAGACGCCGCTCTAAATGGTATGATTGTACCACATCACTTGGTACCTTTGGATAAATTGGAAGCCATGTATTTAACGGCTTCTTCTAAAGAGGTTAAGAAGATTTTATTAATCAGTCCAGATCATTTGCTGAATGAAAACCGCGAAATGATTACGAGTGATAAGAATTGGATAGTA
>Ga0209379_10000353_pt1 | contig 42250 bp, 37 predicted proteins | sample tdDd001_FD_187124 | JGI IMG/M metagenome (GOLD analysis project Ga0209379, IMG submission 187124) | Marine sediment microbial communities from the Atlantic coast under amendment with organic carbon and nitrate - tdDd00.1 (SPAdes)... | ecosystem: Environmental > Aquatic > Marine > Coastal >... | reverse complement strand
ATTTTTTGTTTCCGATAGCTTTGGCCGAATACTAAATAGGAGATTAAACCGAAAATTGGCAGAAGAATAAGGACTAAAATCCAAGAAATCGTTTTTTGTGGACTTCGGTTTTCTAAAATGACGACAATCAATGTAAAAATGATTGTTAGAATGTAGATTACACCCAACAATCCGAAAAGATAAAGCCATATGTCATTCCAATTGAAAATCATAAGTCTAATTTATGCTAAAAAAATTAGATAAACGCATAGAGATAAGATTTGTATATTTGTTTAAAATTTCAGCAAAATGAATTCAGATCACACTATAAAATCAATTATAAATCTTTTTAAAGATGAACTTATTACGATTTATCCTCAAAGAGAAATTGAAGGTATCAGCTATATTCTTCTTGAGCACCTATTAAATTACTCAAAAATTGAGATACAATTGAATAGGGATGAGAAAATTGATCAAAATACTCATAAGCAGATTATTTCGGCTTTGGCAAGATTAAAAAAGTCGGTTCCAATACAGTATGTTATTGGTGAAACAGAGTTTTATGATTTAAAATTCAAGGTGAATGAACATACATTGATTCCACGACAAGAAACCGAAGAATTAGTTCATGCAATTATTAATGACAATAAGGTGAAGGAGCCTAGAATTCTTGATATTGGAACGGGAAGCGGATGTATTCCTATTGTTTTAGCATGTCATATCAAAGGATCTAAAGTTAGTTCGGTTGATGTATCGAAAGGTGCCATAGAGGTGGCTCAACAAAATGCTAATATAAATCAGGTTGAAATTGATTTTTTTCATCGTGATTTTTTAAGATGGGAAGATTATTCCTGGAATAAAAATTTGGATGTTGTGGTGAGTAATCCTCCCTACGTGAAAGAATCGGAGAAAAAAGTTATGACGGATAATGTTCTTGCATATGAACCTCATACAGCTCTCTTTGTAGACGATAATGATCCTTTAATATTCTACAGGCGAATTGCAGAATTTGCAAAAACTCATTTGAAAAAAGGAGGTAAGCTTTATTTCGAAATTAATGAAGCTTTGGGACTGGAAATGGTTGAACTTCTCGAAACCATTGGCTTTTCATCTATTCGATTATTAAAAGATCTGAATGGTAAAGATAGAATGACATACGCAGAATTGTAAATTCTTTAAAACTGACATTAGTTTCTATTATGTATTCAGAAGAAAAAAAATCAAGAGAAATCTGTTATCAATCTGCTCTTTCGAAAGTGCAACACATTTGTAGTAGACAGGAAAAGTGCTGTTTTGATATTCGAAAAAAACTTGAGACTTGGCAGTTGTCTTACGACGATCAAGACAAGATTATTGACTCACTTATAAATGATCGATTTATAGATGAGAATCGATATGCGGGTTTTTATGTGAGGGATAAGTATCGATTCAATAAGTGGGGACGAATTAAAATTTCTCATCATCTTAAGCAAAAAAAGATCCCTGAATATATTATTTCAGAGGCTTTTGAGGCAATAAAAGAGTCAGAATACCTTGAAAATCTTGATGATATTCTCAGGTCAAAATTGAAAAGTACCCGTGAAACTGATCCTTATCTGTTAAAAGGAAAACTCTTTCGTTTTGCTCAATCCAGAGGGTTTGAATCAGATCTGGTATTGAAAAATATTGAAAAAATATTACATAAAGATTATTAATGAGCCTTCGTGTGGCACGTTTATTGATAAGATTATTTACCTTTAAAACTCATCCAAATAAAATACTATGATTAAACTTCTACGCCAACTTTTTTGTTTATCTCTAGTAATTCTAACTCTTACGAGTTCCAGTTATGCAGGTCGTCGTCCTCCAAAGTGGGTTAGAAATAGGCCTGTTTCTTCTGAGTACTACATTGGAATTTCGGTTGTAAGTAAAGATCTTGATAATTATATGCAGTTAGCTAAAAATAAAGCACTACAAGATTTAGCTTCTCAAATATCAATTAACATTTCATCTAACTCAGTATTACATCAATTTGAAGATAATGTGGGCTTTAAAGAAGAGTTTGAATCTCATGTTCAGACATCTTTGGTACAGGAATTAGAAAGTTATGAATTGGTCGCTTCCTGGAATAACAAAAGAGGGAACGAATATTGGGAATATTATCGATTATCGAAGAAAGAATATGCCTTATCGCAACGGTTGAAGTTGAATAAGGCAAAAAAGCTGGCTCATAATTATTTTGAAGAAGCTCAAAACTATGAAGACAAATTAGATATTATCCAAGCTTTATCTTATTACAAAAAAGCGATTAATGCTATAAAGAAGCATTTGGATGATGATTTATCGGTTATGACTCTTGAAGGATCAATTAGTCTGGGAACTGAAATTTATAAACGAATTCAGAATATTTATACAAGAACGAAGCTTGTTCCTGTGAAAAAGAATATCAAAATTGAGATTTCTACTTCGATAAAGGAACCTTTTTCAGTAAAAGCAAATTGGCTTTCAGATGAAGGAGAAAAAGAACTTATCAATTTACCTTTGAATTTCGATTTTGTAACTGGAGGTGGGATATTGAATAAATCAGTTAATACAAATGAATATGGATATGCTGAATCTCAATTAACACGAGTGACATCAAAACAAAAAATACAAAAGGTAGAGGCTGTTCTCGATCTTTCTTCAATATTAGAGCCAAATGAAGTGGATTATGACTTATATAAGATGTTTTTAACACCTGAATTAGCACCAAATGCAAGCATTCTTTTAAATGTGGAACGTTTGAAAGCCTTTATGCTTTTTAGTGAAAAAATATTTGGTGAAGATTCTAATCGATCGATTCTTAAGAATGCCATTAAAAAGGAGTTGTCAGAGAACTTTTTCTCGTTTACGAATGATAGAGAAAGTGCCAATGTGGTTTTAGACGTAAAAACCAATGTGACTAAAGGGGAAATTAAAAAAGGGCGTAATTATAAAGTTCACATCGTTTATTTAGACTGTTTTTTCTCGTTGACCGATATAAAATCAGGCTTTGAAATCTTTAATGATGCCATTTATGAAGTAAAAGGGATGAAACCAGTTAGTTACAACTATGCTGTGAAAGAAGCATATGAACAAGCCGTTGAAGAAATTCACAACACAATTATACCAAAATTGAATCAGCTTGATTTATAACAAAAACACATTTACAATACAGTATCTAAAAATCATTCAGTCTGAAACCTATACACCATAGATTTTGAAGCTGAAATATAAATTGAAAAATTATGAAATTGAATAATTTAAGAAAGGCATTTGCCTTGGGATTAGGAATGATTATGACAGTTGGATTAAGCTCATGTGGTTCTAGTGAAAAAGTTGCATCCGCAAAGTCTCAAGGAGAAGAATTGATTGAAGTTTATTGTACAGGTCCTGATTTTCAAAGTGATAAAAAACATTTTAGAGCTTCGGCTATTGGTGAAAGTATGGATCAAATGGTTTCTAAAAAGAAAGCTGGAACAAACGCTCGTGCTGAGTTAGCTTCATTAGTTGCGTCTACAATTAAGGGAACCATTGATAATTATGTGAATTCCACCGAATTAAATAATGTAGAGCAAGTTGAGGAACGTTTTGAAGGTTTAACTCGTGAAGTTATAAACCAACAATTGAATAATATTAAAGTGATTTGTGAGAAGCAAACTCGTACGTCTCAAAGCAAATATAAGACTTATATTGCTCTTGAGATGAGTGCTGAAGATTTAGAGAAAGCAATTGAGCAGAAGTTATCTCAAGATGAGAAGTTGAAAGTTGATTACGATTACAATAAGTTTAAAGAAACTTATGAGGCTGAAATGCAAAAATTAGAAACGAAGCAAAGAGGTTTTTAATCAAGCCCTTTTCGAATACAAAAACAGCGCTTATCCATACGGTTAAGCGCTGTTTTTGTATATTAGAATTGCTTCTAAAGCATGCTAATCAGTTGTACACAAACAATTAGAAAAACCATTGCGATAGGATAAACTGTTGCATAGGCTATCGCTTGCGCATTAGAATCTGTCATTCCATCTACAGCTGCTAAGCCTGGTGTACTGGTCATACTACCGGTTAAGGCTCCTAATAAGTTGAGTAAATTCATTTTTAACCAATAGTGCCCAATTAAGGTCGTAATCAACATTGGTATAAGGGTAATGACAATCCCAATTCCGAAAAGGAGCATTCCTGATTCTTGGAACGTTTCAACGAGTTTAGAACCAGCGCTAGTACCTACAACTGCTAAAAACATGAGTAAGCCTAACTGACGAAGAAGTTGATTGGCTGTGCCAGACATGGTCCATAAAACAGGGCCTGTTTTACCGATTCTACTCAGAACTAAAGCTACCATTAAGACGCCGCCTGTTAATCCCAGAGAGAAGGTAAAATCATCAGAAAAAGAGATCTTTAGTTTGCCCACTAGCACGCCTAAAACAATACCTGTTGCAATAGGGAAGAAGTCAGTATCTGATAATTTTTTCACATCGTTTCCAAATAGATGACGAACATTATTAATATTTCCTGTTCCGCAAGCTACGATTAGTTTATCACCAAAACGGATAATAGATTTTGAGCTTGGAGCAATATCAATACCTGCTCGTCTAATTCTTGTAATTCTTGCATTATAATTTGAGAGAACATTAAGTTGTCCAATTGTTTTGTTTACAACGTCTTTGTTTGTAACTAAAATACTTTCGACGACGTAATCAATACTCAAAGGTATTTTTTCCTGAGTTTCTTCTCCAATTAATATTTTTGCTTTCTCAAGAGCCTGATCGGTACCGATGAGTTTAATGATATCGTTTTTGTGTAGTTTGGTTTCCGGGCTTGGAACGATTGTTTTCCCCTCATGCATAATACGTGTAATATTCGCCTGAGTCATTGCTCGAACTTTTAATTCACGAATGCTTTTTCCTACGATTTTTTCATTCTCAACAATAAAATTTCTATTGAACAGTTCAGGATGTCTTTTTAAATCTTCATCTTCCAATTGTTTTGCTTCTTCGTCAATGTCGACACCAACTATTTTTGGATACAAACGAACAAAAAGAATTACTCCAATAACTCCAAATGGATATGCAATACCATATCCAATAGATGAAAGTGTAGAGCCTGTACTTTCGATAGCTGCTGCTAAACCTGGTGTGCTTGTTAATGATCCTGTTAATAGACCAATTGCTATATTAAGATCGACATTAAAAGCATAAGCAAGACCAACAGTTATAAGTGAGGCGCTGGAAATTAATACAAAAGCTAAGATGATAAGTTGACGTCCGTTTTTCTGAAAAGATTCAAAAAAACCAGGTCCAGCCTGAATACCTATGGTAAAAATAAACAGCGTCAACCCAATTTTTTGAATGTCCACCGGAATGCTGACTCCAAAATGTCCAAAGACCAGTGCAACGAAAATAACGGCTGAAACATCGAGTGATATACCCTTTATTTTTATATTGCCAATGATAAATCCTATTGCTACAATTAGGAATAGAACGAAATAACTAGATGATAATAAGTCCATGAATGCTGATAATATGAGGTGTGGTTTAAGACCGCAAAGTTAAAATAGTTTTTTTTAATAAGAGGAATGGGACTAATTTATGTTTTTTTAAAGATAGAAATGGAGTATTATAAATAGAAAAAGCGACTTTCCTAATAAAGAAAGTCGCTTGAAAATATTTAACATGCTTGAATTATTTTATCAAGAAGTTGAAATCGTCAGCAGCTTTTAATTCGTATGGCTCAATACCATTTTTGAAAATGCGACATTCTCGATTTCCAATTAAGCTGATTTTTCCATTTTCAACTAAGAACATGGTTGCTTCTCGTAAACCTGCTACATACATGTCTGGGTTAAGAACCAAGAATTCATTAATTCGATCTTCGCGAGTTTCACCACCGTGACCTTCAGGATTTTTATCTAAATAATGAGGGTTTATTTGGAAAGGAATTAAATTTAAAGCTTCCATTCCTAGCGGATCAATAATAGGCATGTCGTTAGTAGTCTTGATTGTTGGACAAGTTAGGTTCGAACCTGCACTCCAACCAATATATGGTGTTTTACCATTAATTACCTTATTGCGAATAGCATCGGTCAAGTTAAATTTGTGCACCATGTGTAATAGGTTCCAAGTACTACCTCCACCTACAACAATTGCTTCTGCTTCTTCAACTGCTTTTACAGGATCATCAAAACGATGAATTGAAACAATATCATGTCCCACCTCGTTGAATCTCTGTTTTACTTTTGCTTCATAATCATCGAAAGAAACTGTAACACCGGCATAAGGAATAAATAAAGCTTTTACAGGCTTATCACCTAAAAATTCTTTGATATTATTCTTAGGGTAATCCAAATATTCTTCACCTGAATTAGTTGAGTTACTAATTAGTAATAGTCTCATTATTTTAAATTTAGTTTATGTATTATTCAAAATCGGAAACTGATAAATCATGTTTTTTAGTGAACATTAAAGACTTAAAATAAGTTTCGAAAGTCTAAATTTAAATATTTAGAAGAGAATAGCCGTGCTCTTTTTTGACTAATTCTGAAAATTTTCGTTTGCTTAATGGGCGTCGAGGTATTGTAAAAGTGAATGTGCTTCCTTTATCAATTTCACTATGTACGTTAAACCAGCCATTATTTTTAGTTAGGAAATCACGACATAGTGCTAGACCAATTCCAGTTCCTTTTTCATTGGCAGTTCCATCAGTGGTGAATCCTTTGTGGATATTTTGAATTTGATCTTTGCGCATACCCACTCCATTGTCAATAACCGATACAGTAACAAAGTGTTCTTTTACTTGTGATCGAATTTCAATAGTTCCACCTTTGTTTGTAAATTTTATTGAGTTTGAAATAAGGTTTCGAAGAACAGTATGCACCATATTTCTATCACAGAAAACATCAGTTTTGTTATTTGTTGATGTGAAAATCTTAATGGATTTGATTTTTCCCAATTCTGAAAGCAACTCTAAGTTTGATAAAATGATTGAATCTAAGTCAACCATTTCAAGGGTAGGTTCTATTGAATGACTTTGGTTTCTAGCCCAGGCTAATAAGTTTTCTAGAAGTTCGTATGAATTATCTGCCGAGTGGAATAAAGAGCCTAAGAATTCTTTAGTTTCTTCTTCAGAAAGAACTAAATCTTCTTCTGTTAAGAGCATTCTAAGTCCATTACTAATATTCCCAACAGAACCTCTAAGGTCGTGAGCAATTAATGAGAACATCTTATCTTTGGTCTCATTAGCAGTTTTTAAAGCATTTTCACTTCTTTCAAGAGCTTCTTTTTTATCGAACATTTCTTCGGCATGCTGATCGGCCATGCTTTTTTCGAGCTCTAGAATTTCATTTTTCTTAAGGTTGTTTCTATTTCGTATAATAAGCACAAAAATACCAACCATTAGTGCAAGTAAGAGAGATAAACCTATCGAATATTGTCGGAATATCTTTATATCTTTTATTTGATTGTCTTCTTTAAGACGATGATTTTCTATGTCTTGATTCCTTGTAGCTTGTCGAATTTCAATATCAGTAATTTTATTTGCTTGCTGATCTTCAATAATAGAATCTTTATACGTTTGTGCTTTTTGATGTGCGTTTAGAGCTAACTTATAATTTTTCTCTTTTGTATAATATTGAGTTAGAAAATTGTAATACGTACTATGTAAGTGGTGCGATTTCAATTCCTTTGAAATGGCGTGTCCCTTTTTTAGATGACTTAAAGCCTTTTCATTCTCATCATATTTTAAATAAAGAATGGCTAAATTAAGTTCGAATAAAGCCACATTATAATTCTGACTACTATTTTGATGATAACTTACAGCTTCTTTATAGGTTTTAATTGCCTCACTAATATTCCCATTGTTTGCATAGTAGTTTCCTAAGTCAATAAGAATAGCAAATGTTAATTCATTATTTTTAAGATTCTTAGCAGATTTTAAAGCTTCATCAAGATAATTTGAAGCAAGGTCCTTATTGTTTTGAGATTTGTGGTAAAGACCTAAAAGGTTTTGACATTTAATTCGACCTTCTGGCTTATTTAAATTAATAAAAGTTGCATAGGCTTTTTGTGTGAAACTGAAACATCGCTTGAATTTTCTTAATTGATAATAGACCACACCTAGTTGAAGTGAAGCTTCAGCATTTATTTCTTGAAACTTATGAGTGTTTGAAAATCTATAAGTGTCATGCAGATATTCTAAGGATAGATCATATTGGTTATTAATATGATATGCGCAGCCTAAATAGTACATTGCCTTAGCGACCTCCTTGTGGTAGTCAAGGTTTTTTGCAATTGCCAAAGCTTCTAAAGCTAATTGAATTGCTTGGGGAGGATCTGATGTCCAATAGGCACGACTTAATTCAAGAAAATTTTTTAATTTATCACGCCCTGATGTGTTGATATAACGATTGGTTAGACTATCTATTTGTGTTTGATTAGTCTGATTTCCATATGTAGCCAGGCTTGTCTTAAAAATAAGACAAAGAATAATAAGTATGTAGCTAAGCCTTTTCACAAATAAGAATTCATCTTTATATTGATAACTTCTTGTTCTAGATCAGGTATCGAAAGGACATTGCATTTATAATAAGATCAAGAACGCGTTGTTAAATTTTCAAGTGCAAGATAAGATATTAATCCGACAATATTAAAGGTTCATCATTAGAATGAAAGAATTCACAAAAAAAGTGCGACATAAAGAATGTAGCACTTTTTGAAAGATGTTGTATGTTTTCTATTAAAAACGGATTAAGGTTAAACCAATAGTATATGGCGTTAGCTCAGGTCCTTTGTTATTTCTGAATAAATCTGTCATGCCATATGTTGCAAATAGATTTATAGCTCTATAACCTAAACGAACATGTGCACTATACCGGAAAGCTTGTAGATTGTAATCGTCTCGATCTTTATCTTTATGAGAATTTCCATTTTTCTTATATTTAATCTTAGTGTGTGTACCTAAACGTAGGCCACCCACTAAACCAGCAGACATATGAATTTTATGATCATTTTTTACAGGAATCTGAAACTCCACTAATAAAGGAATAGTAAGGTAAAGTGATGTCAATTTTGATTTCTTGACACTCCATTCCTCATTAATTGTTTTTGGGTGAATAACGCCATCAATTTCTTGAAGAGTTATGTCTTGATCGAAACGATAATTGTTCCATTCTAATCCCATACCTGTTACCAAGCCAATATTGGTTTTGTTTTTCTGAAGGCCAATATTGTATTGTAAAAAGTTGAGATTTACAGCTATCGATTTGACTAAATTCAAATCCATAAAATCTTTATTTTCTGGATAACCTGAATAGTCAGAATTTGCAAAAGCATTGATTCCCATTTCAAAACCAGCCCAATGGCCTCTAAATGTAGGTTTTTTATAAGATTTTGTGTCGGGATCCCAAGGACGTACTTTCTCGATTCGCACTCGAGTTCCGTGCCAACCATCGATAATATTTATTTGTTTACGCCCAATTCTAATCTTTGTGGTATCTTGATCGTCTTGTACATCGACTTCAGCAAAACCTCTTACTTTTACATTAGTCCCTTTTCCCGTTTCAATAACCTGAAGGAAATCTTTATTTAAAACTTTAACTTCCGAAGTATCAGCAAAAACACTCTTTTCTTTTTTCTTTTCTGGTGCTCGGTATTCTGGCTTTTTAATAGGTTTCTTTTTCTTCTTGGACCAGTTGTCTTCAATTATGATTTTCTTTCTTTTAATAGTGTCATTTTTCAAAGTATCTGAAACAACTTGTGCCTGACTTCCTATAACCAGAATTAATGAAAGCGTTAAGAGTAGGTATTTTTTCATATCGTTATAATTTCAATTGTTAGTGTAATAATGAAGTCATAATTAGACTTTTGTCTTAGTTTTCGAATGATTGTCTTGATTATTGAATAAAGTATCTGATCAGATTAAAATTTTTACTAGCAGTAAATTTTAAAATCAATAATAAGACGAAGAAGTTGGAGATTTGTTACAGGGGTATCAAAGTAATATTAAAATTATTTGACAGGAGCCGAAAACCCAATTCCATAAGTATTGAATGCAACTCTGGTTTTATCAGTCTTAGGATCGTATTTTTTCTCAAGATTAATTTTTTTACCTGCAAGTTTCCCTATTTGACTTACACCATAGCTAGCAATCTTTAATAGGGTGGGTGTTTCTTTCACATCCTTTTCTCCTTTGCTTTCCTTCCACGAAATACCAAGCATAGCTAAACCTGTACTTTGGGGAATTTTTTGAATTATCTGTTTTGTCTCTGGCAATTCAATAAGTGTTTGTTGTGAAATTTCAATAGGGACTATTGTACTGTTAGCAAGTAGTTGCTTGACCTCAATCTTATTTATTGGTTCCTTTGGAGACACTTCTGCTTTTATAGGTAAAGCATCCATTTTATTAATTTGTTTATTTAGAATTTTGCCTTTAATTTTTGTTTTAGTTGGGTCTTTAGTTTTTTCTGGTTTCTTATGCTTGTCAATATTTTCAACAGTCTCAATATCTTTTGGAATTCTTACTTTTGTCGAATCAGGAGTTGCTATTTGTATTGATGTGTTGTGTGAAACCAGTTCTGGCTCTAGATTAGATGAAGGATTCTCAATTTCCGTTATCCATACGCTAAATAAAATCGCAATTGATGCGGCTGTTGCAAGACTGGTAAACACAAACTGTCTGAAAAGAGCTGTTTTGTTTTTTCTTTTTAGGCTCTTCTTATTGGTGAAAATAATTGATGTGTCAGCCTCTAGCTTGGTTTTGCGATAGAGTTTTAATTCTTTTTCCTTTTTAGGATGAGAGGTAATAAAGTCCTCAAAAGCTGTTTCTTCATACGAACTAAGATCACCTTCAATATGTGCTACACAAAAATCATCAAAATTCACTTGGAATGGAATTTCTTTGAGTGATGATGATTCGTTTCTAACATGTGATTTTTCGCAAACTAGATTCATGCCCATCATTTCATCCAACTCCTTTTTCAAGTCAGGATTTTTGATAAGAAACACCCGCAATGCCGCTTCTTCTTTGGCATCGATTTCCCCTTCGATATAATCGAGGAAGAATTCTTCATAGTTGTTTCTTGTAATGATAGTCATGACTTTAATTTTCTAACCTTTAAGTTTTATTTAAATGACACTTTCCAGATGGCCAATATATTCTTTCATTTTTTTTCTAGCCCTGTAAATATAAACTTTCACTTGTGATTCACTCAGGTCTGTTATCTCGGCAATTTCTTGATAATTGTAACCTTCATAATCGCGAAGTAAAACAACCGACCTCTGAATATCTGATAATCTTTCTAATGCGTAATCTAATATTTCTTTTAAATCGGTATAATGTTGTGAATGTGAATAGGCGCTGACATCAACTTGATCAAAATCTTCCTTCCGCTTCTCTCGCCTAATCAAATCAATCATGGTACGATAGGCGGTTGTGTATAAATATGATTTTACTTTCAAGAAATTAACACTATCGACATTACGCCAAAGTTTTTCGAAACTATCTTGTACAATGTCGCGCGCTTTATCCTCATCTTTAATGTTTTTGAGGATAAAACGAAATACTCCATCAGAGTGTTGATCGACGCTTATATTGTACTCTTCTAGTTTCATTTATAGGTATTCCTTCATATGACGGATAGTCTGTTACAAAAGTTACAGGCTTTTTATAAAATTTAAAAATTAATTATCAGGCTTCAGTTTTGCTCTGTTTTTGTTTTTATCTTCGTATTAGGTACCATTTTATAATTCCATACCAATTTAAACATAATTTTCAATTGATATGGCATGAGTCACGCGAGAAATACTTCAATTCCTTGAAGTTAATATTTGTGGCAACTTCCATCAGGTACTAAACTCAAAATAGAAATATATGAAAAAGCAACTTTATGCCATTTTGCTACTTGCATTGGCCTTCACTTCATGCAACAATCCAGATTCAACGACACAGGTAGATCAAACAAAGCAAAATGATTATCTGACGATGTCTACTTTGTGGTATCAAAGAGCCTCAGAATGTCGTGCTCTTTACTATCAAGCCTTTAATTTTGCAAAGTATTCTTTAGTTGAAAATTTGGCTGATTCAAAAAATGATAAACCCAAAGCTGTTGTGGTTGATATTGATGAAACTGTTTTGGATAATAGTCCATTCGAAGCTTATTCTGTACGAACAGGCAAACAGTACTCTACTACGCTTTGGCACGAGTGGACTGGTAAAGCTGCTGCCCAAGCGACACCAGGATCCTTGGATTTTTTAATGTTTGCTAAATCAAAAGGAGTAGAAACATTTTATATCTCAAATCGATCAGTTAGTGAAACAGCTGTTACACTTCAAAACCTTAAAGCTTTGGGATTCCCATTTGCTGATGAGGCTCACATTTTATTAAAAACAGATACGAGTGTTAAAACAGTGCGTAGAAATAAAGTTTCAGATACGCACGAGATTTTAATTTTGGCTGGAGATAATATTGGAGATTTCGATGAATTGTTTGAGGATAGAAGTCAGAACTTTGGGTTTGAAACCGTAGATTCTCATAAAGCTGATTTTGGCAAGCGTTTTATTATTTTGCCTAACCCAATGTATGGATCTTGGGAAAGAGTTGCCTTTAAAGGACAAAGGGGCTTAAGTCCTGAGCAAAAAAATGAAATGAGAAAAGAAACTTTATTTGGATATAAAGAGTTGGTAAAATAGACCAATTGGTATAATACAAAAACCTCCCAGAATTTACCTGGGAGATTTTGTATCTAATTAAAATCAAGATTATTAAAAATCGAATTTAATACCTTGTGCTAATGGAAGATCTGTTCCGTAATTAATGGTGTTTGTTTGACGACGCATGTAGGTTTTCCAAGAATCAGAACCAGATTCTCGTCCACCACCAGTTTCCTTTTCACCACCAAAGGCCCCACCAATTTCAGCCCCTGATGTACCAATATTCACGTTGGCAATACCACAGTCACTACCTACAGTTGAAAGAAATGTTTGAGCTTCTCTCATGTTCATGGTAAAAATGGATGATGATAAGCCTTGGGGCACATTATTATGCAATTCTATGGCTTCATCAAGTGTTTTATATTTCATGATATATAATACAGGTACAAAAGATTCATCTTGTACGATTTGCCAATGGTTTTCTACTTCGCAAAAACTAGGTAGAACGTAATTCCCTTTTAGAACTCTATCACCAAATACGATTTTACCTCCAGCTTTCTTAACTTCTGCAATTGCTGTCTCATAAACGTCTACTGCATCTTTATCTATAACAGGACCTACAAGAGTATTTGGATTAAGTGGGTTTCCAATCTTTTTCTCTACTTGCGCATAGGCACTTAAGAGTCGATTTTTTACATCATCGTAAATATCTTCATGAATAATTAAACGACGGGTAGAGGTACATCGCTGCCCAGCAGTACCAACAGAACCGAATACAATTCCAGGAATTGCAATGTCTAAATCTGCAGTAGGAGCAACTATAATCGCATTGTTTCCTCCTAATTCAGCGATTGTTCTTCCTAATCGAGCGCCTACTTTTTCTGCAACACGTTTCCCTATAGCTGTAGATCCAGTCACCGATATTAGAGGCACTCGTTTATCTTCAATAAAATTATCACCCATTACTGACGATTTGGCAACAACCAAATTAAATACACCCTCAGGCACATTATTATCTTTTAGTACTTTTTGTATGATATTTTGACAAGCAAGTGCGCAAAGAGGCACTTTTGAGCTTGGTTTCCAAATGACAACATCACCACAGACAGCTGCAATCATTGCGTTCCATGCCCAAACGGCTACAGGAAAATTAAAGGCTGAAATAACACCCACTAGGCCTAAAGGATGATATTGATCCATCATTTTATGATCTGGACGCTCAGAATGCATGGTGAAACCATAAAGCTGACGTGAAAGGCCAACAGCAAAATCACAGATATCAATCATTTCTTGCACTTCTCCTAAACCTTCTTGGTATATTTTACCCATTTCGAAGCTCACCAACTTCCCCAAATCATCTTTGGCTTCACGAAGAGCATTTCCAATTTGTCTCACAACCTCACCACGAGCAGGAGCAGGTATTTTTCTCCATACCTTAAAAGCATCTTGTGCAGTTTCCAATACTTTCTCATAATCATCAATGTCGGCATTTACAACTTTGGCTATTTCCAAATCGTCAATAGGGGAGAATGAACTTGTTGTGTTTCCTTTGCAATCGAACCACTGGGTTCCTGTTGTTACTCCGGAGTTAATTTCTGAAATTCCTAAACGCTTTAAACTTTCCTTTATTCCAAAATCTGCCATGACATTTTGAGTTTTCTGGTTTCGAATTATGAGATAACTTGATCTTCTTAAATTAAGAAAGATTTTAAATAAGGAGCATGATTTTTATCATGTGGTTGATTTATCATGTTTTATGGGACTCCAAAAACAAGAAACCCGATAGCTTTTAACTACCGGGTTTATTATTATTCAAAGGAGAAATTTATTCTACACTTACATTTTCTTTCTCGTCCTTATTAATTTCTGAAGTTGCTATTTTTAAAGCATCCAAATCGATATCTTCCTCTTCATCGTAGATTTGAAGTAGAGGTTCTTTAAATGATTTATTAGTAATTAATCGTTCAAGAGTTAATAATAAAGATGGTAATAGAATGAGATTGGATAGCATGGCAGACATTAGTGTAACTGAAACCAGAAGGCCTAATGAGACTGTTCCTCCAAAATCTGATAAAACAAATATTCCAAAACCGAAGAATAGAATAATGGATGTGTACATCATACTCTGTCCTGTTTCGCGAAGGGCTAAAACGACTGAAGAACGGATACTCCAATTGGTTATTTTTAATTCTTGACGGTATTTGGCTAAATAATGTATTGTGTCATCTACTGAAATACCAAAGGCAATACTAAAAACTAATATGGTTGATGCCTTTATTGGGATTCCGAAATAGCCCATTAAGGCTGCAGTTATGATTAAAGGGATTAAGTTAGGTATTAGTGCTACCAGAACCATTCTCTTTGAAGAAAACATCCACGCCATAAAAGTAGCGATTAGGAGTACAGCTAAGGCCAAACTTAAAAATAGGTTTTTAATAAGATATTGAGTACCCTTAAAGAAAACAATACTCGACCCTGTTACAGTGACTTTGTATTTCTCTTTTGGAAAAATTTCATCAACATGATTAAGAACAACTTGTTCCATTTCTTCCATTCGAGTTGTACCAATGTCCTTAATTCTAAAACTCATTCGTGTTTGAGTCTGGCTCGAATCCATAAAAGAATCAAAAAGGCTAACTTCTCCTTTTACTTCTGCTTTTGACAGGTAGGAGAGCAATATGTTTTTTACATTACCACTTGGCATTTTATAGTACTTCTCTTTACCATTGTAGTATGATTGATGAGCAAATTTGGCACCTTCAACTAAAGACAAGGAAGCTGAAATATCGGGATATTGCTTTAGTGAATCATTTAATTTCTCAATGCGTTTTAGAGTTGAAAGTTTAAGAGCACCACCTTTCTTCGTGGTTTCCACAACAATTTCAAGTGGCATAATTCCATCAAGATTCTTTTCGAAGAATTTTAAATCTTGATAAATAACATTGTGGTGTGGCAAATCGTCAACCATGTAGCCCGTACTTTTAATTTGGCTGATTCCAATGACACCCAGAATCATAAGTGAGCCTGTAGTAATATAGACAGCTTTTCTATGGTTTAACACGATTTTCTCGAGGCCTTTAACAAAGGTATTGACAAATTTATTCTCAAGATGCTGGGTTGCTTTATTATCAGGAGGGGCAATAAAACTGAAAATGATGGGTATTAGTATCAAAGATAAAAAGAAGACCACCATAATATTTAATGCAGCAACCACGCCAAACTCCTTTAGAATTTGACTCGATGTAATAATAAAGGTTGCAAAACCAGATGCCGTCGTTAAGTTGGTTAAAAATGTGGCATTCCCAATTTTAGACACAACACGCTGAAGCGCTTTAATCTTATTGCGATGCAAAATATACTCGCCATGGTATTTGTTAATAAGGAATACCGAGTTCGGAATACCAATAACGACTAAAAGCGGCGGTAACATTGCAGTAAGCAGAGTAATCTTGTATTCGAAAAGCACCATGGATCCCACAGCCCAAATAACACTCAATCCTACAACCAGCATACAAAAGAAGACCACTTTAAATGAGCGGAAAAACATAAAAAGAATGATGGCAGTTACCAGTAATGATAAGAGAATAAACATATTCATCTCTTTCTTAATCATCTGTGCAACAACAACTCGAATGTATGGTAAACCTGAGTATCGCATCTTTAGATTATGCTTTTTTACAAATTCCTCAGATATTTGATGTACCTTTTTAATCATCGGCTCTCTGGCCTTGGAGTTGATTACTTTACCATTAACTGTAATAGCCATTAAATAGGTGTCAGTATCATGGTTAACCAAGCTTCCTTTATAGAAAGGAAGAGATTCTGCAATAGCTGCTAAACTATCGAGTTCTCGTTGTGAGCTTATTTTATCAGGGAAAATGGATTCGAATTCAAATCGTTTTTTTTCCTTGTTTTTAGTTATATTATAGGTGTGAGCAATAGATACAACAGCATCAATACCATCTAGTTTCTTTAAGTCATTTCCAAGAGTAATCCAATCGTTGAATTTATCAAGTTGATAGAAGTTACTGTCCTGAACTCCAAAAAACATCACATTACCTTCTTGTCCGAATGTGTCATGAAAGTTCTTGTAATCAATTGAAGCAATATCATCCGAGGGTAAGAGTGCAGCATTGTGATAGGACATCTCTACAAATTGAGCCTTATAGCCCATAAAGATTGTCATCAGTCCAACCAATATCAATAATAATATTCTATTCCTAAGAATAACACCCGCAATTCTATTCCACATATCAGTAATCTATCTTTTTAATCTTATTTTTTGTTATGCCTTTAATTTGAATACACTGATTAAAATTTTGGTATGGAAATTATAGACACCTGAAAGGCGAAATTACGACTTAATATTTTTATTTCAAAAGCTTGTACTGCTTATCCAGTAGGAGTAGAATTAATTATTTAAAAGCATCAATTTTAGACTTCTTGATTGTGGATATAAAAGAAAATGAGTTTCGAGAAGTATATTATTGCTTATGGAACAATAATGATATTTAACATTGAAAAATTGAACAAGTTTAATTTTTAAAATTAGTTGGATTTCAAGCCAAAGTTAAGTTAATGTTAACATTTGGTTTTTTTGTTTTGAAACATTAGGAGATTTCCAAATATCGTATATTTTTGCCAGCCTGAAAAAGCGAACTAATCAACTGAATAACAAATAAATTTAGACTAATTATGAATTACGGTTTAGGTGATTTTCTAACACTCATAGGATCCTTAGGATTATTCCTTTATGGGATGAAATTGATGAGTGAGGCACTGCAAAAAGTAGCCGGAGAGAAAATGAGATCGATTTTGTCAGCAATGACATCTAATCGTGTAAAAGGGGTAATGACAGGTGTTTTAATTACAGCACTGATTCAGTCATCATCGGCAACTACAGTAATGGTAGTTAGTTTTGTAAATGCGGGGCTACTTTCATTGGTAGAATCTGTTGGTGTGATTATGGGTGCCAATATTGGTACTACAATTACTGCATGGTTAATATCTTTACTTGGATTTAAAGTAAGTATGAGTGCTATCTCCTTACCACTAATTGGTTTGAGTTTACCTCTCTTATTTTCAAGTAATCGATCAAGAAAAAACTGGGGTGAATTAGTCATTGGTTTTGCTCTGTTATTTATAGGTCTTCAGTTTCTGAAGGAGTCGATGCCAGATATTAAAAACAATCCAGCCATATTAAACTTTTTAACCTCATATACTGACTTAGGTTTTGCATCATTCTTGTTGTTTGCTGGAATTGGAACCATATTGACTATTCTAATTCAATCTTCTTCAGCAACAATGGCACTTACTTTGGTAATGTGTAATAGTGGATGGATAAGTTTTGAAATGGCTGCAGCAATGGTTCTTGGAGAGAATATCGGTACAACTATTACGGCCAATTTAGCTGCCATGGTGGCCAATACTTCAGCGAAAAGGGCGGCAAGGGCTCACTTAATTTTTAATACCGTTGGGGTATTGTGGATGCTAATGATTCTGCCTTATTTCTTGGAAGGAATTGCAGCTCTTAATATGTGGCTTGGTGGTGGTAATCCATTAGAGACAGATCCGGCACTTGCAAAGCAAACAATTGCGGCAGTTCCAGTATCTTTATCATTATTCCATACTATTTTTAACGTATTGAATGTTGTAATCATGATTTGGTTTGCCCGATTTATCGTAAAGATCGTAACCAGATTAGTTCCTACAAACGAAAGCGAAGAGGAAGAGTTCAAATTACAGCATATTAAAACTGGAATGTTATCAACTCCAGAAGCTTCATTATTCCAGGCTAAGATGGAAATTAGTTTATATGCCAAGCATACTAAGAAAATGTTTAGCTATGTGAAAGAGGCTTTCAATGAAACGAATGATAAGAACTTTGGTAAGCTTTACGATAAGGTTGATAAGCTTGAAGATGAGAATGACGATATGGAAATTCAAATCGCCGATTATCTGACTAAGGTATCCGAAACACGATTGAGTCCTGTGAGTTCGAAACGTGTACGTGCATTCTTCAAAATGGTGGACGATATTGAAAGTATGGGTGATTCTATGCTAAATATTACGAAAGCGTTGCATCGTAAGAGAGAGCAAAAAGCTTGGTTTCCTCAAGAAGTACGTGATAACTTGAATAAAATGTTCGAATTAGTTGATGATGCTTTATTGGTCATGTTCAATAATACAGAGACTGACTTTGAAGACGTATTGACTAAGAAAGCCTACGAAGCTGAAAAAGAAATAGATGAGTTTCGTACGATCCTGAAGCAGCAGCACTTAAGTGATGTGAAGGAAAAGAAATATGAATATAAAGCAGGAATTATTTACAACGATATTTTCTCAGAATGTGAGAAGATCGGTGATTACTGTATCAATATTTCTCAATCGATCTCAGAAATGAAAGATTAATTGAGAATAGAAATATGAAAAACCTCTGATGCCTATGGTATCAGAGGTTTTTTGTTTTAGGACCAATCGCGTCCTAAATGTTTTTGTTTCTGCCTTGTAATTTACTGTAAGAGATGTATCTGAGTTTGAAATTATAATAAAGGGGGGCTTTTTGTGCACATTGCAATATGGCATCTCTTTTAAATATTTTTCGTTTTACGAAAGCTTTAGAAAGACCGGGAAGTTCCGAGCTTGCCGAGGAAATCACCCGGCCGCACTTAAGCTTGAGGGAAATAAGAAAGATATTTAAAAAGCAGCCTTGAATTTCTTTGCTTCGTTTCTTGTTTCAAGACAAGAAATGAAGTCGGGTTTGGGCGGAAAGCCCAACTGTTAAAATTATTTAGGACAAGATTGTTTTAGGACTTCATTCGATTAAAGGCAAAAAAAGAGCTATCCAATGGATAGCTCTTTATAATTATATTTTAAGAATCGATCTAGAATTTTCTGAAACCCATTAGTCTTCTAGCTTCAGCTAATGTTTTTGCAGCACTCTCACGAGCTTGTTCAGCACCTCTTTGAGTTACTCTTCTTAAATATTCATCATCTTTAGAAATTTCTAGGAATTTCTCGCGAATAGGAGCGTTAAAGTTGATGATATCTTCAGCCAATTGCTTTTTCAAATCACCATAGCGAATTTCACAGTTATTGTACTTATCATTGAAGAAATCGTAGGTATCTTTTGTAGAAACAACATCCATCAAAGTAAATAGGTTTTGAATTGCCTCAGGTTTTTCCTGATTCATTTCAGTTGGACCACTGTCCGAAACAGCTTTCATTACTTTTTTACGAATTGTTTTTGGATCTTCAATCAAGCCAATAGCATTCCCTTCTGATTTTCCCATTTTCCCTGAACCATCAAGACCTGGAATCTTAATAAATTCTCCAGTAAATGAATAAGGTTGTGGAATAGGAAATAACTCTTCACCGTATGTGTTATTAAATCTCTTAGCGAACTTACGAGCCATCTCTAGATTCTGCTCTTGATCTTTTCCAACAGGAACTTGTTTTGCTCTATGAATTAGAATATCAGCTGCCATTAAAACAGGGTAGGTTAATAGTCCTGCATTAACATTCTCAGGTTGCTTACGAGCCTTATCTTTAAAAGATGTTGTACGCTCCAACTCACCCAAATAAGCATTCATGTTCATTAAAAGATACAATTCTGTAATTTCAGGAACATCACTTTGTACGTAGATACAAGCCTTTTCAGGATCAATTCCACAAGCAAGGTATTCAGCCAATACGTTTCTTACATTATTGTGAAGATCGGCAGGAGTCGGATGTGTAGTTAGGGAATGCCAGTCTGCAATAAAGAAAAAGCAATTATTGTCATTCTGCATTTGCACAAAGTTCTTTATGGCACCGAAATAGTTCCCCAGGTGCAAATTACCTGTTGATCGGATTCCACTTACTACTGTATTCATATTAATATTAAGTTTATAGCTCCTTACTGAGCTGTGAAAAATTAATTATTCACGCAAAATTATGAAACCTCTAGCACAAAAAGAAATTTTAACTTAATTCATCTGTGAATTTTTGGTGCATGTTAAATCACTGATAATTATGTCTGCTTTTTCTATATATTTGGGCTGATTAATTAATAAAATAATTTCCACCCCATGAACATACTCGATATTATTATAGGTATTCCCTTGATCTATGCCATATATAAAGGATTTACCAAAGGCTTTATACATGAAATAGCTACACTACTTGCGCTTATTTTAGGTATATATGGAGCAATCCATTTTTCAGGCTTTACCGCCGAACTTATCCAAGATACATTCGATTATGAATCTCGGTATATGAAGTACATTGCCTTTGTTGTAACCTTTATTGTTATTGTAATTGTTATCAATTTAATTGGAAAATTTATTGATACAATGGTAGAAGCTGTCGCTCTTGGCTTTGTTAATCGCCTTTTGGGTGTTGCTTTTGGTTTATTAAAAGGAATTTTAATATTGAGTATTGTTGTTCATTTACTCAATTATGTAAATGATCGATTTAATTTTATTTCTGAGGAGAAGAAAAAAGAAAGTCTCTTATATGAACCGATGACTTATATTTCAGATTCTATTTTTGATTTCTTCGATTCTGATTTTTCATCGACTAAGGATAAAATAGAGGATAAGATTAAGAAGGGAAAAGACAGTTTGAAAAACATCTAATAGGAAACTGAATGCAGTCCAATATTATAAAAAAACAAAGTACAAAGGTTAAAGAGTATATCAAAAAACTACCTGTTCGAAAAAAGTTTCACTTTACAGGTCTATGTAGTAATTGTGATCATCCAGTAGATGGGAAATTTTGTAGCAATTGTGGTCAATCGGCTAAAGATTTTCATCGACCATTTTTCAGTGTGGTTTCAGAATCAATAGGCGATGCTTTGTCTCTGGATAATAAATTCTTTCATACTATAATTCCTCTTTTTGTTAGTCCAGGATATCTCACTAAGGAATTTATGAGAGGACGAAGAGCTCGTTATACACCACCTTTTCGCTTGTATTTGTTTTTAACATTTTTTGCCATCTTATTATTATCTCATAATCATAGGCCAGAAACTGACTCAGAGAAGAACTTAACCTTTCAAAATAGTGAAGGGAAAGATGTTGAAGCTTTATCCTTTTTTGAAAATATGATAAACGAAAACATCTCTAGGGCCGATAGTTTAGGAGAGAGCTCTGGTTTTAAAAATGAATTAATTCATTTTAATACGGCTGACGATTCGAAATTAAAATCTGACACAACGCCACCTTTACCTCAACTCAAGATAAAAGCAGGAAAGGAATTGTTAAGTCAAAATAAGGCTTTAAAGAAGATCACAGATATGTGGAGGTTGAATCCCGCGTTAATGATGGATACGGCATTTAAAAAGTTATCTCAATCCTTATTGGTGATATTGCCTCTTTTTGCTTTGTTTTTGGCTTTGTTCTACATTCGACGAAAACATTATTTGTTAGAACATTTATTGATTTCTTTAAACTTTCACTCTTTTATTTTTGTGATTGTTATCGTGAGTGAATTACTTATTATGACAGGTATTAAAGCTATCTACCCATTTGCTTTCTATCTTTATTTGCTAATACCGTTGCAGCTCTTTTTGGCTTTAAAATTTTACTACAGACAATCATGGTTTAAAACAATTATAAAGTTTTTTTTGTTGTCTTTTATATACAACATTTTACTTATTGTGGCGATTCTGTCGAGTCTCATATCTCTTGTCTCTGAATAGATGAGTTATTTCAGGATGATAGCATCTTAAAATTCTTATCTTTGTCAATCAAAATTAATTATAACAGATTACAGACCAATTTGGTCAATAAATAATAAACGAAAATGAATTTTATAGAAGAGTTACAGTGGCGTGGCATGATTCACGATATGATGCCGGGTATAGAAGAACAATTAACTAAAGAATTGACATCGGCATACGTGGGAATCGATCCTACTGCAGATTCTTTGCATATTGGACACTTAGTGAGTGTAATGATGTTGAAACATTTTCAAGTGGCAGGTCATAAACCAATTGTTTTGGTAGGTGGTGCTACAGGAATGATTGGTGATCCATCAGGAAAATCACAAGAAAGAAACTTGCTTGACGAAAAGACTCTACGTCACAATCAGGATTGTTTAAGAAATCAACTTTCAGGTTTCTTAGATTTTGATTCAGATGCTGATAATGCAGCTGAAATGGTAAATAACTACGATTGGATGAAAGATTTTTCATTCTTGGATTTCATTCGTGATATTGGTAAGCATATTACTGTAAATTATATGATGAGTAAGGATTCTGTGAAGAAGAGATTATCTTCAGAATCTAAAACAGGAATGTCTTTTACAGAGTTTACTTATCAGTTGGTTCAGGGAAACGACTTTTTGGAATTGTATAAGTCGAAAAACTGTAAACTTCAAATGGGTGGATCAGATCAATGGGGAAATATTACCACTGGTACTGAACTTGTTCGTCGTAAAGAAGGTGGTCAGGCTTGGGCAATTACTTGTCCTTTAATTACTAAAGCAGATGGTGGTAAGTTTGGTAAAACGGAGTCTGGAAATATCTGGCTCGATCCTAAGTACACATCACCATATAAGTTTTACCAGTTTTGGTTGAATACTTCCGATGAGGATGCAGAAAAGTACATTAAGATTTTCACCCTTATTTCGCGTGAAGAAATTGCGGCTTTGGTTGAAGAGCATAAAGAGGCGCCACATATGCGTAAGTTACAGCAGCGTTTAGCTAAAGAAGTAACCATTATGATTCACTCTGAGGCGGATTATAATATGGCTGTTGAAGCATCTCAAATCCTTTTTGGTCGTGCTACTGCTGATGCGTTACGTAAGCTTGATGAAGATACCTTCCTTTCGGTTTTCGAAGGTGTACCTCAATTCAATGTTGATAAAGCAGAATTCGAAAATGGTGTTGATGTGGTTGAACTATTGGCCGTAAAAGCAGATGTTTTCCCTTCGAAGGGAGAATTGAGACGTCTTTTTAAAGGAAATGCCATTAGCTTAAATAAGGAAAAAGAGCCTAATGCTGAATTGGTAGTAACCAAAGATCACCTTATTGCAGATAAGTATTTACTTGTTCAAAAGGGTAAAAAGAATTATTTCTTGGTTGTTGCTTGTTAATATAATAGTTATCATGTAGTTTTATATTTCTAAAAAAGAACTTACATATAAAAAAAATAATAATTATGAAGATCCTAAATTACGTACTGATTCTTGTTTTCTCACTATCTTTATTAAGCTGTGGTGGAGGAGGATCAGATTCTGATAAAACTAAACCAGTTGTTAAATTTACAAGTCCAAGTACTGATAAGGAAAATCCAACAGTGATAACAGATGAGACTGTTTCTGTTGCTTTTACAGGTGTTGTAAGTGATAATGACGAATTGCAATCTATCTCATTTTCAGAGTTAGTACCTTCATCTACAACAAAAACAGTAGAGGATTTTGCTATAGATTTTAATGAAAAATTAAATAGTAAGGAAGCAGCTTTAGGATCTGTTTTAACAAAGTTGGAAGTTTCTATTAATTTTTCAGTTCAACCGAAACCAGGTTCACCAACTAAAGATTATACTTTAACTTGTACTGCAACTGATAAGTCCAATAATAAGGAGACAGTGACCTTTTATATCAAAGTGGAGTAAGCTTTGACTTAAATATAGAATTAAAGACCTGAGCATTGCTCAGGTCTTTTTTTTGTCCATATCCGACTTAAATCTTGTCTTTTCCAAAATGAAATTCAATTTTTTTCATATCAAAAAAAGCATGAAATTCAGATGTGAGAAATTTATTTTCAAAAAAAACAAGCTTTAAAATCTCAATAAAAATGGGCTTTGTAAGCGATGTGTTTATTTTGAAACGGTACTATGTATTGCATATTACTATTTTTAATACGTATATTTGTATAACAAGCAAGTGTGTTTAGAATGGTATTGTATTGAAAATGTCTTAAGAAATGAAAAGGAAATTAAATCGAATCTTGATTATTAGCATGCTGATCGGATTCTGTATTAGTCCAATATTTTTAAAATCACAATTGGATCAAATCAATAAACCTATTTCCCAATTATTGGATACAGATACACAATACACTTTTAATAACAGATCTCGTTTAGATTCTAGTTTTGAATCAGATTGGTCATCAGGACAAAAAGAAGCATCTAAAGGAGACAGTTTAAAAAACAGGCTTGAGATTAAAAGCAAGTTGAGGAACTCGAAAGATTCTGTTATTCCAAGATCGAAACGAAATTCCTTAAGGAGAATTAAAAAGAAAAATTTTAGGAATAAGCCTATAGTAATTCAAATAAGAATCTAAAAATATTTCCAATGAAGATAGAAAATACGAAAGCCCAGATGCGAAAAGGAGTATTGGAATATTGTATTCTGTCCATACTCTCTAATAATGACGCCTACGCTTCGGATATTATTAAGAAGCTGAAGGAAGCTAAAATGATAGTAGTGGAAGGAACACTTTATCCTTTGCTGACTCGACTTAAAAATGCCGGACTCCTCAGTTATCGCTGGGAAGAATCGACTCAAGGGCCACCCCGTAAGTATTATGGTATTACCGATGAAGGTAGAGCCTTTTTAGGAGAATTAGATAATTCATGGCAAGAACTAGTCGATGCGGTAAATACGATTAAGAACTAAACCTTGGCCCAAAGAATTGCTTCTAGTAATAACAAAAAAAGACAAGAGTTTGAATTTCTTGTATTGGTGTTTGAATATTAAAACAAAAAAAGATGAAACGAGCCATTACAAAATCACCTAAAAAGAAAACGAAGGTGATAATGGGCGACTTCCATCTGATAAATATTTAAAATTATAATCAGATGAAAAAGACATTCACAATAAACATAAGTGGTAGCATCTTTCATATAGACGAAGATGCTTACGAAAAACTCCAGGTGTACTTACGCAGCATAAATGCTCATTATGGTGCAAGCGAAGAGGGAAGAGAAATTATTGCAGATATTGAATCTAGAATTTCTGAAATATTTAATGAAAAACTGAGCTCGAAAGATCAGGTTGTTACTGAGACGATGATTGATGAGGTCGTATCAATTATGGGGAAACCTGAAGAAATTTTTGAGACTGATAGCGAAGGCGAAGAAGAAGCCTTTGAAACTAAAAAGAGTTATCGTCGAAGAAGATTGTTCCGAGACCCAGACCATCGCGTATTTGGTGGTGTAGCAAGCGGGATTTCAGCTTACTTTGGGATTGATGTTGTCGTGATTCGTTTAATCTTCGTATTGCTGTTTTTCTTAGGTTATGGATTTTCTTTCCTTCTTTATATCATCTTGTGGATTGTTGTTCCCAAAGCAACAACAACGGCTCAGAAGCTTGAAATGAAAGGGGAGCGGGTGAATATATCTAATATTGAGAAATCGATAAAAGATGAATATGAGGAAGTGAAAAAAAACTTTGATAACATGCGTGAAAAACGCGGACCTCAGGTGAGAGATGGTTTTGATAAAGGTGTTGATTTCGCTGGTTCTGCCTTACGTTTATTCTTGAAAGTGGTACTGATCATTCTTGGTGTAGGTTTAATTATAGCAGGTATTATTTCTTTACTCTCGTTTATAGGATCTCTTATTTTTACAACCAGTATAGTAGGACCATTTGCAAGTATGCATTTCCCTGGAGCATTTATGCCTGATATGTTTTTTACGGGTATGGGCATTAAGTTATTTTCTCTTGGTTTAATACTTGTTATCGGAATTCCATTGTTGTTGTTGGTTTTTGTAGGTATTAAGTTGTTAGTTAAGTTCAAAACAAATAATAAGGCGATTGGTCTTTCAGCTTTAGGACTTTGGTTAGGTGGTATTGTACTTATGATTTCGGTAGGTTTAACTCAAGCCAAATCATATATAAGCAGTGGTACCACTTATGCAGATACTGAGATCCTTGACAAGTTTGATGGAAATACAGTTTATCTAAAATCTGAAAAAAATATTGACTTTAATTGGCATGATGCAAAAGTTGATTTCGATGGTGTTAAGGTGATTATAAAAGATGACGAAAAACTTGTTTTGGGTGAACCAACTCTAGATATTCAAAAAAGTCATTCAGATAATTTCGAAATTATTTTGAAGAAAAAATCGAGAGGTAGAACTCATGATGATGCTGTTGAAAATGCTGAAGAAATTAAGTATTCGTGGAAACAAGTCGATTCTTTATTGATTCTTGATGAGTATTTTACTTTACCAGTAGGAGATAAATGGAGAAACCAGAAATTACGTATTACGCTGAAAGTACCAGAAGGGAAGTCTGTATTTATTGACGAAGAAGTTGATGATATTCTATATGATGTAGATAATGTTACAAACACATACGATCGTGATATGGGAGGTAAACGATGGATGATGAAGAAGGAAGGCTTAACGCACGTTCGTGATTAATTACTCTTGTTCAATATAATTTTTAATCGAGTTAATGATAAAGCACTGGTTCGTTTTGGTCAACTGGACTAGCTGCTTGTCACTAGATTCTAATTTAAACACTAAAGAGATGAAGAAAGTAGCAATTATATTAATGGTTATCCTTTTTCCAGTGCTTGTAAATGCGCAAACAAAGGCAGAAAAGCTTCATGACAAATATGGCAAGTTCGACGAATTTAACAGCTTCGGGTTTTCAGGATCTTTTTTGAATAATCTTGATTTTGATGTCGATGAGGATGAAATTGAAAAAAATATTACTGGCGATTGTGATGGCATAAAGCTCTTAAGTTGTAAGCACGAGGATGGTGAAAAAAACAAGTTCAAGAAATTTGTTATCACAGAATTAACGTCTGGTAAATATAGGGAAGTTCTTAAAGATGCTGATAGAGGGGCAGACTGTGATGAAGTGCATTTTTTTGCCTTAGGAAAGAAAAAGCGTTTCAGTGAATTTCATCTTTTGCATCACAACGAAAATCGGACATCTTTAGTTTCGTTCTTTGGTGATTTTCATATTGATGAGTTGAAAACACTTTCACAGTATAAGTTCGATTAAGCAATTTAAAACTAATAGATATGCAACGACTATATAAATCAAGCGATAAAAAAATTGCAGGGGTTTGCGGAGGCTTGTCGCATTATATAAACCCTGAACTCGATCCGGTTATTATCAGAGCCATTTTTCTGATGTTATGCTTGTTCAACCCTTTTTTGTTGATAGGTTATTTAATAATGGCAATCATACTGCCAGATAATCCGGTAAGAGTTGTCGACTGAGATAGACTTTAAGCTCATACCTCCTGAGTTTGGTCTTTTTCAATGGAGGTTATTTTGAGTTAATAGAGCAAGTCATTTTTATATGGCTTGCTCTATTTTTATTTTAGGATGCTTAGAATTAAGCATCCTAGTACAAATAGAGCAAAGAGGATTTCTGTGATCTTCGTATTTCGGTTCATCACAAAGAAATAGCTTAAGATATATGAAAGAGGAACTGCAGCTATAAAAGCTTGAGCAAGTATTGATGACGGAAATAGTATTCCTGATGCAATACTTGTAATAAAAAGAGCCACTATAATAATGAGGTATTTTCTGGAACGAACTCGTTTCTCTTCAAATCCCCATATGGTGAAGAAAATAGAGATCAGACTTAGTAAAGCTAAAAAGATCCAGAAAAGAATTTGTGAAACTGATGGGCTTGGAAAAGCTTCACGGTAACCGTAAATCGCCTGCACACTTTCTATCAAAGAGTTTAGGTTTCCATTCCAAAAATACCAACAACCAATAAAGAAAATGGGTGTGATAAAGCCTAGAACTCCTCCAAGAAATTCTCTTAAGCGGAACGAGCCTAGAATGATAAGAGCCCAGATAAACCAAACAAAAAAGAGACTTGTGGGTAGATAGAATAAACTGGCTAAGCCAATGAGTAAACCCACATCAAATGCGGAAGCGACACTTTGAGTCCCATGATAAATTTTGAAAACTTGATTTAGTGAGATCAGTAAAAGTAAAGCACTTATTAAAGCAGGGTGAAGTCCATTTGCTAGTGTGCCACATGCAGCAATCAAAATGAATAAAGCTGAGGGGAGATTGGTCCGTTGCTTTATAAATATAAAATGTTCATTAACTTGTATGAGGCTATATGAGATCAATAGAATAATCAAATAGCTCAGGATGTTAAGATATAATGGGTTACAATTGAGTAAACAAAGAATGAATTGGTAAAGGGGCATTTGTGTCGAATACGCTGCTAAAGAAACAGGATTCATAAATGCATTTAACCACAGCAACAAAGCAATTATAGGTATAAGAATCAAATAAATGGGTGATCGTCTTCTTAAAACTTTTAAGAGCATTATGGTGGTTTTTAATGTTTAACTTCTGTGCTTACTCAATTGTAATCTATTGGTTTATTTCAAATCGAAACCGATATCTTTTCTATAGTATTTACCGTCGAATTGTATCTTCTCGGCATTACTGAATGACTTAGCAAGAGCATCTTCAAGATTATCTCCATATGAACTTACAGCAATAACACGACCTCCATTGGTTACAACCTCATTGTTATTGCTTGTTGTTCCAGCATGAAAAACAATACTTTCAGATACCTGATCAATTCCGCTGATTACTTTTCCTTTTTCATAGGCTTCAGGATATCCACCCGATACTAACATTACAGTTGTTACTGTTCTGTTGTCCAATTCAAGTTCAAACTGATCTAGTTTTTTATCTGCAACAGCAGTCATTAAGTCAACAAAATCAGACTTTATACGGGGTAATACAACTTCTGTTTCAGGGTCACCCATTCTCACATTGTACTCAATTACAAAAGGATCGTTCTCAACTTTCATCAGACCAATAAACACGAAGCCAACAAATGGTGTCTCATCTTTTTGGAATCCATCGATGGTTGGCTTTATAATGCGCTCTTCAACCTTGCTCATGAATTCTTCATTGGCAAAATGTACAGGAGAAATAGCACCCATACCACCTGTGTTCAATCCTTTATCACCTTCGCCAATTCGTTTATAATCTTTCGCTTCAGCAAGAACTTTATAGCTTTTACCATCAGTAAGTACAAAGACAGAAAGTTCAATTCCCGATAAAAACTCTTCGATAACAACAGTTGCACTTGCCGATCCGAACATACCACCAATCATTTCTTTGAGTGACTGTTTGGCTTCATTAAGATCTTCGATAATTAAAACACCTTTTCCGGCTGCCAATCCATCAGCTTTAAGCACATAAGGAGCCTTTAAGCTTTCAAGAAATTGATAACCTTCTTCTAGGTTTTCCGATGTGATACTTCTGTATTGAGCTGTAGGGATTTTATGACGCGCCATAAAATCTTTGGCAAAATCTTTACTTCCTTCCATTTGAGCAGCTGCCTTTTCTGGGCCAATAACTGCAATATGCTTTAGTTTTTCATCAGCTAAGAAAAAATCGTGAATACCATTCACTAAAGGATCTTCAGGTCCAACAATAAGCATATTGATGCCTTTATCAAGAACAAAAGTTTTAACGCCTTCAAAATCGTTAGGGTTGATATTAACATTCTCTGCTAACTCTTCAGTTCCAGCATTACCCGGAGCAACATACAATTTTTCAAGCTTCTGGCTTTGTGCTATCTTCCATGCAAATGCATGCTCTCTTCCTCCTGATCCTAATACAAGTACTTTCATCTGTGTTAAATTTACATTTCCAATTTAAGAACTGGATTGTCAATGAATATATAGAATGGTTTGTTTTTTTATTCATCATTCGAAAACGATGCTTTTGAAAAGGCAAATTTACGGAATGATATGATTAATCAAATTGCGAAAAGCTATTTTTTTGAGCTTTAAAATCAACTATTCGAACTGAATAGAATTAAAATAAATCTGTTTTTTATCTAGCAGCACTTGTTTCATTCGAGAAGGGCCGCCAATAGTGATTTGATAAATAAATTGATTTTTAAAAAAAAAGCGTTTGAAATAGGTATACTCGTGTTTCCCTACCATCATTGTATAGACAATTTCTTTCCCCAACATTCTTTTGTAGGCAACACTTTGTTCTGAAATAAGCATCGCATCACTACTCAATAGGCTGCCTTCTTTCATTTGCTTATAATAATCAGAATGGTCGGTATGACTAAAATCTACTTTAAGCTTCGAGAAATCTGATGCAACAAGTCCATAGATATTGGCAACATCTCTATAAGAGAATACCTCGGATAGTATCCCATTGAATTCCTGATTTCTGAGAAGAGGGGATTCTGGTAAATCAAAACTTATTTTCGATTTTTCAGATTTTGTCTTAACCCATTTGATTTGAGCCTGTGTATTGGAACCAATACACATTAATATTGCAAGAATGATGAATGGAACTATTTTGTATTTCATTTCAGTTGTATGTATCACGTTAATTAATAAGTGTCTGGTAGTTTAATCCCTTTAATGGTTCTGTATAGGTCAAGGGCAAACACATCCGTCATTCCCGAAACAAAATCTAATATCGACATTATTTTTAAGTATTCATCATTCCCTTTGTGGCTGTATTGTTCTGGAATTAACGAAAGTAATTTCTCGGAGTAAAAACTATTAGGGTTTAGAATGGCTTCAACAAATTCCTGTAACAAAGTTCCTAGTATTTTGTATCCAGCTAATTCTATTTCTAGTACAGAGCGATGATTATATATTTTAGAAATAGCAATTTTAGTGCAGTTTTTATAAGCTAATTTAGAACTTTCAGGAACTTCTTTGATAAGGGTCGATGAGAATTCACCAGCCATAATTTGCTTTTCGTTTTCAATAAAAACGTTGACACATTCTTTTATTAGTTTTCCAATAACACCAGCTCTGATATAAGCAATTTGTTCATTGATATCGCTAACTTCTTCGCATGTTTCAGCAATACGATCAAGCGTGTTAATATCTTCAGTTTTATTATAAAAATTAAGCAATAATTGCTTGGTTTCATCAGTACTCAATATTTTTAGCTTGTGGGCATCTTCAATATCCATTATCTGATAACAGATATCATCGGCTGCTTCCACTAAATAAACGAGAGGATGGCGTGCAAAAATGCCTGATTTAATCTCTGGCAAACCAAGTTCACTTGCAATCCTCAGATAGTTCTCTTTCTCAGTGTTAAAAAAACCATATTTACGTTTTCCAACCTCAGGTATTTTATAAGCCTCCCAAGGGTATTTGACAATTGCTGCAATGCTTGAGTAGGTTAGGGCAAAGCCTCCTTTTCTTCTGCCGTTAAAAGCATGTGTTAGTAATCGAAAAGCATTTGCATTTCCCTCAAAATTGCAAAGATCAGCCCATTGTTGTTTTAAAAATTTAGCCTTAAGTTTTTTCCCTTCTCCATGTGTAAAGTAGTGTGAGAGAGCTTCTTCTCCAGAATGACCGAATGGAGGGTTTCCTAAATCGTGTGCCAAACAAGCCGTTGCAACAATATTTCCTATGCCATCAATATATGGATTGTTCTCATACTTTTTTGAGCGGTTTAGTTTTTCGCTCAACAGATTCCCCAAAGATCGACCAACACTTGAAACCTCCAGACTATGCGTGAGTCTGTTGTGTACAAAAATACTTCCTGGGAGAGGAAATACTTGCGTCTTATTTTGCAATCTCCTGAATGGCGATGAGAAAATTAAGCGATCATAATCCCTTTGAAATTGTGACCTTATTTCGTGTTCGTTAACGGCAACACGATTTTCTTGCCCAAAGCGTTTAGCTGATAAAAGTTGATTCCAGTTCATTTTATTGGTTTGAATTTTTATTCAAATTCGATCTAATAAATCATTTAGAGATTTAATCGAAGCTAAAATACACTAAATACGCTTGTTCTTTAAATCATTTAAGTTGAATTCACAGTTTTTCTAGAAATTAAGGTTTTATCTTGCTCTTACCGCTTAAAAACTGGACTAGTTAAGCAGTCGATTTAAGATTAATCATTTCATTGTGTTTTTTTTGAAACTAAACATCTGTAAAAATATTATGTTTTGATTTTGATGGGTCGAAATTAATTGTTTACTTTATTAAAGAGAAAAACATAAGCAAATATCCGATAGTTTTTCAAAAAAAAAACTCACTACTTTATTTTGAGAGTGAGTAACGTTGCACCTAGAGTGTATTTTAATAATAATTTAAAATTTTGCAAAATGAAAAATTTAAATGAATTAGGAATGGAAGTGTTAAGTGCTACTGAACTACAGAGTGTTAATGGTGGTGGTTGGTTACGTAGAGTTAGAATTTGGGCTCTTGGATTCTTTGGAGATCCGAACGAAGGGGCTGATTATGTAGGATTATAAATTTTGAAGAGAAATGTTTAAAGAATATGTTTTTTATGAAAGTTAGTTTTCATAAAAAACATATTTTACATTGCACATATTGTGTGATGAGTAGCTGTTATTCTTTCATTCCGTCGGTAAGAGTTAAGAAAAATATAGATACCTATTATAGATTTTTTATACCTTGTAATTTTATAATTCTTGAATAATAAGTAGGATGTGAATTATACAACCAAACGGAGAATGGATGCGAATGGTACTGCGATAGATTATTCTCTGCAATACTGTTTAATGCTGAGATCATTGTATCAGTACCGCAAATTTTAGCCGAATAATCATCCGCATTATACTCCATCTGGCGTGACATATAATTATAAATAACTCTTTGTATTAAATTTATTGGAGAATACATTATTACGAATAATAACATTTTCACACAAAAAATATAACTATCTCCAAGTATGGGATTTAGAATCGTATTTATACAAAAATAGAAAGAGGATAAGCAGATAATATTTGAAAGAATAACGAAAATAATATCTTTAAATAAATCATTATTTTTATAATGTGTTATTTCATGTAAAAAGATAGCCTTGATTTCAGAATGAGATAAATTATCTACAATATTTTTAGAGAATACTACCGTCTTGTTTATGCTTCCACAAGTGTATGCATTCATCAAATTTGTGGAAGCAATTCCATTCAGCATTATAATTTTAGTTATATTCACATCCTCTTTTGTCGCTATATTTATAAGTTCGTCTCTTAATTTCCCACCCATCAATGATTCATTCTGTTTTGAAATCAAAGAAAAGAGCCTTGAGATTTTACTAAATAAGAAGGAGATAAGAAAAGAACATGTAATTAAGATATACCAAAATATACTATTATTACTGTTATACAATAATGATAATCCCCCTAAGATCATGCCGCAAACAACACAGAAATATATAGATGTCTTTATATATTCTGTTAAAAATGAACTATATGAAGATTCTAATAACTTATAGTCTTTTTTTAGCTTAAAATTTAATAATGCTAAGGGTAAAGAAACGCCCCTAAGTATTAATATCAATATAGTACAATACAATATTGTTATCCAAAAGAGATGAAGCCCCAAGGCGCTAACAGTGTCAGATAATATGAACAATAGATCATACTTAAGGAATATATACAGACATAATAGGTAAAATAAGTTTGTAATTATTTGTGTGTAGCTTAATTTACTCTGATACTGAGCTGTATTACAAAGATATTCTTCAGGTCCTTCTGAATTCATATTATATTTATTTACCTTATCATAATTTAAGTCTAAAAGGCAAGATAGGAGGTTAACACCTATTCTTAACCCTATTAAACTTAATACCGTTGCACTTAAGTAGGTCATTTTATGTTTAAATTAATATTTCTACTGAAATGTGTTTATGATTCAGTAAAATGATAGCTTTCGAAACTATTGGGCTGAGAAATTATAGTTTTTCCCATTGCTTTATTTATTCTTATAGAAGTGTTTATTCTTGTCCTAACAAGACATTCATTATAAAGAGAGCATTCATTACATTGAGGACAATTAGGTAAGTCTATATTATTTAAGATTTTATCCTTATCCTCAAATTCATTTATGATCTCAAAGAAACCCTCTTTCTTTGCAAGTTTAGATATATCTTCACCATCCCTTTTAGACTTAAGATATTGGAGTACATTATTATAATAATCATTACCATGATTATTAGTGTGGTCTATAAATCTACTTAACCACTTTATAGAATTATTCAAATCATCAATTAAGTAGCAATAAATGGTCATCAAAAACGAAAGGGGTAATTGATCCCAATATGACGTCGTTTTAAATGAAAGTTTTAGCACAATTGAAATAGCAGTATCACTATAATCATCAATACAAGAAGTATGCTTTTCAATAATATCAACGAATTTCCTAATCTTATCTATATTGGGGTTTGTCATTGGGAAAATCAAATCTTCTATTCTGTCATAATCTATATATTCATTTAAAGAAGTATAAGATTGAATCTTTACTGTGCTTTTTCTACCCCAGACAGATATTTTAGGTATATAAATATAGAAGGATGGAAAGCCAAGAAAAGATACATTCCTCATATATATATTATATCCATCTTTGATAAAGAAATCTATTAAACCTTTCACTTCTTGTTTATATGTATTCTTTGGTGTAAATACTCTCATGTCAAATGGATATGATGACTCTTTATCAAATAAAGCTTTAGGGAACAACCCTAATCCATTAATTGTGAACTGTTTAAATTCATAATCCCTTTTTTGTATTGATAAATAATCATCGTTAAAGAAATAATCGTATTCTTTATCCGGAATAGGCTGTAATACCTTATCGAATTCATTAGCATCCTTATATCCTTGATATACTTCAGTCAATGCTCTTGCTAATGCAATTGGGAATGAAGTATCACATCCAATATTTAGTTTATACTTATTCGTTTCATTATCAATAATAATAACACCTATTGCTGGAATATTTTTCCCCGCAGAAAAATCTTTTACTATTACTTCGTATTTCCCACTTTTTTTTATCTCAGATATTATCTCATATTCCTCTATGAATTCTTTCAAGATATCCTCACTGACAGTAGGAGGGGTCATACGGTTCATATAAACCAATGAAGACGCATATCGTTCCAGTAATTCACATAGACCTTGATAAACACCTTCTGAAATGGAATTTCCTGCAGCCATGCCATTTGAACCTGTAAGCAAGTTAAGCAAGTTAAATGGTAAGTAAACCGTCTTTGAATTCCTATAATCATAAAATGGTATTGAAGCTACTCCTGTGTAACCATTTTGCTTTAGTCTATCAAAATAATTTGTAACTTCAGATTCTGGGATACTATCCTTGAAAAGGTCAGACATCAAATCACTTGGAAGATTCAAGAATTCTTCTCTAGAAATAAATTTCTCATCAGGAAAGAAATAAAATCCACTTTCCTTCTTAATCTGGTTCAGAAACACTCGACCCAATGAGGTAACTCCGTTAAGATAACCATTTTGAAGTCTTTCTAAATATTCAGCATAAGCACTTGCTAATGCATATATTCTATCTTTTCCTTTTCCATTTGTTCCGAACTCCCCATTAGTATAATCTGATTCTATTCGTACAGAATATACATTTGGATATGGGTTTCCCCATAATACTTCATAAGTCATCATGTCGAGTTCGGACAAAATGTTTCTTATTTTACTTATTGTGTTTAATGGTAAATCATCCTTGTAATTTCTAATCATATTGTAATTAATTTGTTTTTTTATTTTGATAATAGGAGGGCTTTTTAGTCCCTCCTATTAATTCTTGCTATATCAACGGTCTATTAGACTGCTGAAAATTAGCATCTGTTGGAATAGCTGCTAGTGCCGCTGCTAATGCTAAGCCTCCTGCAGCTCCGGCCTGTGCATCTACGGGAGCTGCCGCATGATTTACTAGGTACTTCATATTTGTCTAGTTTATGTTATATGTACGTAATGCACGTACACGATAACAAAACTACAGTTTATATTGAACAAAAAAAATTATGACGTAAATTAACTTAATCATAATTGTTCTTTTATGATCAAATGCTATATATTTGTTTACTATTCATAATCAAATGTAGACTACATGTCAATATTATTAGAAACAAAATCATTAAGTAAATATTATAAGAATAATACATTCTGTGCTCTCGATAATGTCTCACTAAAATTAGAAGGTAACCAAGTTGTTGGCCTTATCGGGTCTAATGGTTCTGGTAAAACCACTTTTGTTAAAGCGTGTACAAACTTAATATCATACGATGGTTCAATCTCGTACAATGGAAATATCATTAATAATCAGAAAGACGCTCATAAATACTACAGTGCAGTGCTAGAAGGAAATCGTAATATTTATTGGAAACTAACGGTCATGGAGAATATTCGTTTTTTTGCACAAATCAGAGGATTATCATGGTCTTCTGTTAGATATAATGCTCAATCATTAGTTAAGGATCTGTTTTTAGAAGAAAAGAAAGATGCTCTTGTTGAGACTCTCTCAAGAGGAATGCAACAAAAGACGGCATTAATTTGTTCTTTAATTAGCAATACTCCAATTATATTTCTTGATGAACCTACATTAGGTTTAGATGTTGAATCTACGGAGCAATTAAAATATTTCTTCAGTAAAAGCGATTTTATTGAAAATAAATTAATAATTATAACATCTCACCATTTAAAATTTCTAGAAAGTGTTACTAATAGAAATTTTTTAATGAAGAAAGGTCGTATAAATGAACTTGACATTGGAAAACAAAGTTCAAATATATTTGAAATCTTCATTTATTGTAAATCAGATAATATTGAGCAACTCAGAACTATGCCCATACATGTCACAGAAGAAAAAATTGATACATATAAATTAATATGTGATATTTCTTTGATTCCATTATCCGTAATATTAAAAGAGATTGAAGTTAATAATCTCGAAATCATAAATTTCAATAAACTATCACATAACTTAGAAACATTATACCTTAATTCTTATGAATCTTATAAAAGCAATTCTAACTAAAGAACTATTATATTTTTGGAGATACCGAGTCAACGCATTATTTAGTATTCTGTTTATGACGATTATATGCTTATCCATTATTTTTGGATATGGACAAGTTATAGGTTTTGATGAAGGAAAAGAGAAGTCGATTATTGCTTCTTTTTTTTTGTGGATGATAATGATGCTGAATTTTAATACTATTAATAATAATATTTCAAGTGAAGCTACAAATGGAACGCTCGAGCAGTTATATTTAAATTCAAGTTCATATGTTCTGTTGTTACTTTATAAGAACATTATTGTGTTTATTATCAATTTACTACCTATTTATGTTGTAGTAGGTATAATATCTGTTATTGCGAATATAAATATTGATGGAATATTCTTAATCTTACCTATAGTAATATTAGGAATTCCATCTATCTGGGGAATAAGTTTAATGACGGGAGGATTAATTCTTATGTTTAAACAAATAAACACAGTGTTATCTGCTTCAAGTGCAATTTTATTTGCTGCAATAACCTACTTTTCTTCTAAATTGACAATATTTGGATATTTGATTCCTTTCTCTAAGACTAAAAACCTTTCTCTTAGTATATTATCAGAACCTTATTTCAGTGTAGAATATTACGAATATGTTGTGGTTCTATTAAACAGTGTATGTTATCTAACTTTGGGGATTCTATTTTTCAAATTTGCTGAAGGATATGCAAAGAAGAATGGAACATTAGGCCATTATTAATTTATAATTTAAATGTTAATTACTAAAATATTACAAATAAGATTTCATCAAATATATCGTGTTCTCTCAACGTTTGGTTTATTTAGGGTGATTTTTATAATACCTATATTATTCTTTATCTTTTTGTTCTTTAATTCATTCCTTAATTCAAATTATTGGATTGTAGTTGCCATTAGTTGTTTAATAGTAAATTGGATTCACCAAATAAGAAATGATAAAAAGTTTATTAAATTAATTAGTTCAAATGCATCACATATTTTCTTTTATGAATACCTAATACTATTATCACCTATTATACTTCTAGGCCTACTTTCTAGCAATCCTATTTCTAGTATTACAATAATACTTTCTGTCTTTTTCATTGCTCATTTGGACTATAATATAAAGATAAATAATATCTATACTTTAATCACTAAAAATATTCCTTCAGATAACTTTGAGTGGATATCAGGAGTTAGGAGAAGCTTAATTGGTATTTTTATATTTTATATTTTAGGATTGGCACTTGCACATTTATATCTATTCTCTTTAGTCGCAATTTGGATTATTTCTTCATTGATGGCATCTTTCTACGAATGGAATGAACCTCTTCAAATTTTATTAGCCAAAGAACTTAATGCATGTGATTTCTTGAAATGGAAATTAAAGCTTCACGTAAAAAGTTATTTAATATTTATTTCCCCAATCATATTGATATATTCAATATTTAATTATCATACATGGTATATTACGTTAGTTTTCTTATTGCTTAATACTCTTTGTTATACTTCTTACATTCTCATAAAGTATTCAACGTATATCCCAAATAAACGATTTCCACCAAATCCTATCATTATAATATTAATTATAATAAGTAATGTTTTTTTTCCTTTATTTATTTTATCTGGAATAATTATTTATAACGCATACTATAAATCACTACAAAATCTAAAAATATACTTTAATGATTATAATTGAGAATTTATCAGTATCCTATGGAAAAAATCAAATATTATCTGATCTCAAACTTAATTTACAAGATAGCATGGCACATGGCATTGTCGGTCTTAATGGAGCAGGTAAAACGACATTCCTTAATACCTTATTTGGGATTAAAAAATGTGATCAAGGGGGAATCTTATATAATAATAGGGTCTTAGGCAAAAAAGATATTGCATATGTTGAATCGGAAAATTTCTTCTATTCAAATATAACAGGTAATGAATATCTCCGCCTGTTTGAGAATCCCAAATTTGAAACAGAAATGTGGAAAAACATCTTTAATCTACCATTGAATAAGATGATTGACACTTTTTCTACAGGTATGCGAAAGAAGTTAGCTATTTTGGCTGCACTAAAAACCAATAAACCAATATTAATCTTAGATGAGCCTTTCAATGGATTAGATATTGAAAGTTGTGAAATTCTTAGATTAATTATCTCTAAATTATGTGATAAAGGTAAAACTGTTATAATCACTTCCCATATAATCGATACACTTCCTGAAATTTGTAGATTCATTCATCATATAACTGATATGACTATAGAAACTTATGTGTCTGAAGATTTTAGCTTACTAAAATCTATAATATCTGACAAAATCAATGACAAAATTTCTTTAGAACTAGAAGATGCCTTAAAATAATAGCTGAATTTTAGATCACAGGGTAATCACATTTAACTTTTCTCTCAAATAATTACCTGATTTAAAATCGTTGTAAAGTAGTATTTGGTGAAAAGAATCACTTTTATAGAAAACTAATTGATTTATGAATAAAACTGAACCATAATTAACACATATTTTGCTATGAAAAGAATTGTATTCTTAAATGTGATTGCCCACTGTCCTTTTAATCATTTAAGTTGAATTCACAATTTTTTAAGAAGTTAAACTTTCATACATAAAATTAATGTTCGTTATCGAACATGTGCGTCTTAATATCGGACAAGTCACCTGATGATTGTTATAAGGTTGTTGTTGTTATTGGTTTGTTTTTCAGAGTTTTGGTTTTGATGGCATGACTGTTGGTAATATAATTGTTGTTAGATTGTTTTTAATCAATTTTAACTTAATTAAACAATATACTTAATTAACTTTAGCAGGGCGTTCATCGAGTTAATCGGTTGTTTGTCTAAAATTATTTGAAAACAAGCCTAAAATCTATAACATTAGATATCGAAATCCTGACCAAGTTTCGATGTGTTCAGAGAAGCAATTAAAAATACTAAAGATTATGATTCGACTAAAAAATATCCATAAGTCCTATGTTACCGGGGCGAATAAGCTTCATGTTCTTAAAGGAATAGATTTGCATATAAAAGAGGGTGAATTAATTTCTATTATGGGGTCTTCTGGCTCAGGTAAATCTACCCTCCTAAATATTCTAGGGCTTCTTGATACTCATGATGAGGGAACCTATGTTCTAAATAATCAAGAAATAAAAGCAATGAGCGAGACCAAGGCTGCAAAGCTTAGGAATAGCTTATTGGGTTTTGTTTTTCAATCCTTTAACCTGATTTCGTTTAAGAATGCCATGGAAAATGTGGCACTACCTTTATATTATCAAAAAGTATCTCGTAAAAAACGTAATAAGCTTGCTGTTGAATATCTCGATAAAATGGGATTGAAAGAGTGGGCAGAGCATATGCCTAATGAGCTGTCAGGTGGTCAAAAGCAAAGAGTAGCCATTTCAAGAGCAATGATTACCAAGCCTAAAATTATACTTGCTGATGAACCTACTGGAGCATTAGATTCAAAAACGTCGGTAGAAGTGATGGATTTGCTTAGGGAAATCAACAGTTCTGGTATTACGGTGATTATTGTAACGCATGAGTTGGATATTGCAGAGATGACCGATAGAGTGATCAACTTAAAAGATGGACGAATTGAATCTATCGTTGAACACAATCATGCTTTAAATGGAATCGAAGCAATAATTAATGCAGATAAAATTACGGAGTAATTCACGAGTATTTTAATTTCAGACTATGTTTGATAGAGATAAATGGTACGAAATCTTTAGTACCATTAGACAAAATAAAACCCGAACCTTCCTTACTGGCTTTTCTGTGGCAACAGGAATTTTTATGCTGATTTTTCTTTTAGGGGCTGGGAGAGGTTTGCGCAATGGCATGAAGAACGAATTTGCTCAAGATGCTACAAATAGTATGCAGATATTTGGGAATCGAACCACTAAAGCCTATAAAGGAACACCTGAGGGGAAAAGAGTTCAATTAGTTAATGATGACATAGAAAGTTTAAAAAAGGCTATAGATAAGATGGATGCCATCTCTGGAATGAGTTATATTCCAGGTGCAGAGGTGATATCTTATAAAAATAATTTTGGAAACTTTAATGTGTCTCCAATTCACGATACTTATAAGGAGGTTAAGAATTTCAATGTTTTGAAAGGGCGATTTCTAAATAAGAAAGACATTAAAGATTATCGAAAAGTTGTCATTATTCAGGATGAAGTTGATAAAATTTTATTCCCTAAAGAGGAAGCTCTAGGTAAATACATCAATATTAATTCGATTAAGTTTAAAGTTGTTGGCGTGTTTTCTAAGAAAAGTTTTGATGGGTATGCTAGAGGTATTTTTATTCCCATTACAGTTGCACAGAAAATTTTTAACAATAATGATCATCTAAGAAGCATCTCTTTTACATTAGATAATGTTACAGCAGATGAAAGTATCGCGATTGAAAAACAAATCTTATACAAAATAGCAAATCAACACAATTTTAGTAAAGATGACAAAAACGCAATCTGGATTCGAAATAATATACGTGGATCTAAAGGATTTGCTGACATGTTTAGCGGTATTGAAATGTTTGTTTGGTTCATTGGTGTTTTTACAATCATATTAGGCGTTATTGGCGTGTTCAATATTATGATGATCGTGGTAAAAGAAAGAACCAAAGAGATTGGTATTAGAAAAGCCATTGGAGCCTCTCCAGTTTCGGTTGTATCGCTTGTATTGATGGAGGCTATTTTTATTACGGCAGCTTCGGGCTACTTTGGTTTAATCGCTGGAGTTGGATTACTTGAAGCCATCTCACAATTTAATCTGATTGAAAAAATATATCCTCCAGCAGCAATCTTTTTTTTAAACCCTCAAGTTGATTTGGGAGTCGCTGTTGGTGCAACAATTGTACTCGTAATAACAGGTGCTTTGGCAGGATTTTT
>Ga0209379_10000350_pt1 | contig 42423 bp, 36 predicted proteins | sample tdDd001_FD_187124 | JGI IMG/M metagenome (GOLD analysis project Ga0209379, IMG submission 187124) | Marine sediment microbial communities from the Atlantic coast under amendment with organic carbon and nitrate - tdDd00.1 (SPAdes)... | ecosystem: Environmental > Aquatic > Marine > Coastal >... | reverse complement strand
AAGGGCAAATAGAAACAGTGAATTGGGTCTAGTCAGCTCCACTCTGATCGAATGGTTTTCTGCTTCACAGACATTTTCAATCTGGTTATACAAGTATCGCAGTGGGCCCTGTTGATTTCGGGTTCGTTCAAGGCTTGCAATGATATCGGCAATGGTCAGCTGTTTTCCGGTGTGGGTTTTTACATCTCTTCTGATCCAGAGCTGAAGGGTATTGTGGTCAAACGTCCAGTCGTGGGCGATACCAGGTATGAGCGATCCGTGAGAGTTCTTATTCAGCAGAGTGTCGAAAGTACTGCGAACAATTTGAAGCTCTGCGTGACGGAAAGATTTGATTGGATCCAGGATATCAACTCTAGGGTAACCAGTGATCTGAAACTGCTCATGAATAGCATTGTGGTTTGCATTCGCTTCGTTAGCCAATGCTAGAGCTTCTAGTGCTGTTTGTTGATACTGTTCAAGCAACTTAGCAATCAAACGTGACCGTCCAGCCAAGAGTTCTTCTTGCATGGTCTGCGTGAGCGCGTCGCGTAGAGAAATATTGAGTTGGATTGAACTGGTTTTGCTACGCCCTACAGACGGTTTCCATTCTACCCAGCCCTGATCTGACAGGTTACGCATAATATTTGAGATGTTACGACGTGAGCAAGCTAGCGTGTCCTCGAGGGCGTCGAGCGTCGTTTCGTGGGGAGTATTCGGTGCATACTGGTTACATAGCAACTTAAGGCGGCGTATATTTAACTCATTCATTATATGATTGTAATGCTGGAAATCTGTGCCAGAAATTATCACTTGCAATGATTAATTGCAAATGCAAATGTTGCAATTGCTACGTTGTTTTTTGCTTGTTTTTTCCTTATGGAAACGTGATTAACTTTTTAATATTTGAATTTAATACATAAAAAGCCCCGCAACCAACCGGTAGCGGGGCAATAGATTAGGAGTAGTGGGAGGATATTAGTTCAGCAGTTCGTTTGCTGTGTTCATCATATTCTCAGTTAACGTCCATAATGCTCAACAATATAGCTTTCAAAATCACGGCACATTTGCTCGTTTGAATCGCTATTGATGGCGAGAAGTTTATCACCGTCAACAATCTTAATGTTGGCATTGAGGCAAGCGATGTCGGCGCGCTCTCGCGTTTGTAGCCCTGCTATTTTGGCTTGCTCGGCGCTCCACGCTTCTTCAATGGATAGGTTACACTCGTCAGCTAAGTACTTAGCGTTAAACCCTTCTCCCGTTAGGCTTTCGATAGTGCCATTATGGTCAATGCTATTGCCACCGTGCCAGTAGTGTTTGGCGATCAATGGGCCGATCTCCGGGTTATCGGTAAGGTAGCCATATTTTTGGGTAAAGAAAGCACGGGTTTGATAGACCGCCATGTGAGCGAGTAGGTAGCCATGGTAGGCACAGGCAGCTTCATCTGACATCAGGTGAGGGATGGCCATTAATGGGCGAGGAGAGCATTTTAGGCCGAGAATGCGCTTTTCGGTACTGCGAGCCAGTTTAGTGATGGTTTCTGCATTGAGATCATCGTCGTGCAGTTGATAAAGAGCACGTTCGAAGTAAGGCACCACTAAGATGCTACGTTCTTCGTAGGCTTTAAATGGTTGTTTAGCATCAATCATCGCTTTAATAACTTGATCGGGCACGGCGTTGCCTTGCTCATCTAAGGCATATTGTTTTAGCCAATCGGCGTCGGTAAGCAGGCTATCACAGAACATAGACTGGGTTTCAGCGTAGGCCATCGACGTTGGCGCGAACTCTTGAGAGAAGCAGGGCGCATTCATTTTCACGTTAGCAAAGTGCGCAGCGTGGCCCCCTTCATGAAATAGGGTATTGATACCGTCATAGCCACTGCCAATTTGATCGGGTTTGGCGTTACTGGTGAAATTGACCTTTGCCGCAACCCACTCATCTTGGTCGTAGAAAGAGGGAACTGGACCATGACAAAAACCGTTGGGGTATTTGCCTTTTCTATCGAGCAAATCCAAGGTCAACTCCGCCTCAGAAAACTCAATATTGAGCCTGCCAAACGACTCTACCCATCGACGTAGTGATTGGGAAAAAGGCACATAGCTGTCTAGCTCGCGCATGACGTCCCCGGAGTAGGAATAGACGAAATTGTGCGCTTGTAGTGCTTGTTCTCCTTTGGCCTGCGCCAGTTGATTTAAGCTGTTCTGGTGGTTGTCTCGGGTGCGAGCTTCAAAGTCATCCAAAATCGCAAACAGCGCTTGGCTGCTCATGTGTTCTTTCTTTTCAACCGAGTAGTCAAAGAAGTTGTTGTAGCCGAGTGAACGGGCGAATTGGTTGCGCATTTTGATCAGCCGAATAAAGCCGTTTTCCAGCAACCACTGTTCGAGGTCGAGGAAAGCTTGATGAGAGCTGCGGCTTCGTTGTCGCTGGCGCGAACATTGGATGCCAAGGTCGGCAAGGAAGCCTCAATTGTTTCGCCCTGTTCATTTTGAAACGCAAGCGTGTGGTTTTGTTTCTTTTCGAATAACTCGCCTTCATAGCGAATTAATTCTGCTTTGAGCGCTTTGGCTTGCTCAGATTCAATGGCATGAGATTCAAATGTTGTCAGCCATCCTTTGAGGCCGACGATGGTTTTGAGCTGTTCGACAGGGTCGGAGATGTTTTCGGCATTGCTGATCTGGGCTTTCACTGCCGAGATTTGCTCTGTGGCACTCAAAAACTGGTTAAGCTTAGTTTCGGCTTGATTGAGTCCTTCTTGGTCAACATTTGTGCCCATATAGGTGTGCCAAAACTTGTCTTCTTTCGCAGTATGAATCGATAAATATTGCTGATTTAGCGCGTTAAGAAATGCGGTCGCTGTCATTTTCATTCCTTTAAATGTGATAACAACCTAAAGCCGTTACGTAAGCTTGATAAAGGTTGCTAAGTGTCCTGTGGGATTAAATACGCCAATACCTTACCATGTTTAGATAGCAAGAATGCGAACTATGCAGCAATATCTATATAGGAGTTGGTCTTTTGGGATAGCGTGAAGGTGAGGGGGATGTGCCACGAATAAGCAAATTGGCGGCACAATAAGCGTCAGCTATTCAAAGAATGGGGTTGCATCCACTTCAAATGATCTTGGTGAAATCGCCTTAACAATCTTGATGTCTGAGTGGGTTAGGTCTTGATAGGTGACATCGATAAAGTGTTGGTACTTACGTGAATAAAAGCACTTGATTTCGGGCTTTAATGGTTTGTCTGGGTGTGATGTCCAAACAATCCCAACTTTGCCATCACTTAGCTCAACCAATGACCCAACGGGGTACATGCCGATGCAGTTAATCAGCTTATAGACTAAGCTTTGGTCAAGTTGATAAGGGGTCATCCCGAGCATGATTTTGAAGGCTTCGACGGAACTCATGCCATTTTTATAGCAGCGGTCTGCGGTGAGCGCGTCATAAATATCAATGATACTACTCATGCGGCCATGTAGCGGGATCTCGTCTTCCGTAAGGCCCTTGGGGTAGCCTTTGCCATCAAGTTTCTCATGGTGCATTAAACACACTTCTTGGCTAATGGCGCTGAGCCCTTCAACGTGTGGAATGATCTCCTCGGCAAACACCTGATGGAGCTTCATATGTTCAAACTCTTCTGGGGTCAATCGACTAGGCTTATTAAGTATTTCACTTTTTACCTTGATCTTGCCGACGTCATGCAGAATTCCGCCCACCGCCAATTGACGTAACACTTGTTTGTCCATTTCCAAATAACGACCAAAGGTGATCAGTAGGCAGGCAACATTGACAGAGTGCTCAAGAAGATAGGTATCTTTTTTCCGTAGCGCAGAAACGACCTTGATGGCATCGGAGTCGACCAATATCGCATCGATCATGTTGTCAGCCCAATCTTCAATAACACCAATTTTAACCGGCTTGCCATCAAATGTTTCAGATAAAATCTTATGGGCTAAATCTTTTGCTTCACCAATAAGTTTTTTGGCTCGCTTATGACGCGCCGCGCGGCTGCCTTTGGGCTTGAGTAATGCGGAAACTTCTTTTGACTCTAATTTCGATTTTGGCTCATAAGTTTCTGTTTTGAATATGCATCCAGAAGCGGAAAGTTTGGTGTCCACCCACGCAAACTTAACGCCGCTCTGCTTTAATTGCGTGATGGCTTGCTTAGTCGATACTCGCCCAGCATTAGCTAAATTAACGCGCTCACTGTGCTCAATAGCAGTGACAAACATGCCAACCGATAGGTTTGAAATAGGGAGCTTAATGGAGTTTTCTGATTTGGTCTGCACTATACGGAAGCCATTTTTATTGTATGCCATATAAATGTAGCAAACTTCACGTGTTACTCCAATATAAAAAAGGTACCTATCACACCTCAAGGACGAGTGTAACAGGTACCAAACGAGCAACTATGAATGTAAGATAAGCTTATGATTTACCAGCAAAATATATAACAACCTTGTCTTCGCCGAAGGTGCGAGAGAACCCGTAACCGTTTGCTTGATCAATTTGTTTATGAACGCCCGCGCCGACGGCAGGGTGGTCTTGACGAAATTTACCCAGTTTTTGCCAATGTTTTAACAATGTTTTCCGTTGGTTATCTAATTTCCAAACCATGTCGGAACGAGTACTTTGATGAAAGTCGTCGGCATAAGGGCCTGGTTTTCTCGCGACCTCGTCACCATAATAAATCTGTATGGCTCCCGGACTTAGCATTAGTGCATTAGCCGCGCCTTTTTGCATCGGGATAGATTTAAAGCGACCAAAGAAAAGCTCGGTATCGTGAGACGACATATAGCTCACAGGGTTAAAGTCTGGCTCTTCTTGCAAGGTTTGTGAGTAGCTCGCGTAGGTTGCTTCCATTTGCGAGAGACAAGCGGCGCCTTTATCCATTTTCTTTTGCATATCAAAGTTAATTAAGGCATCAAACCCATCATCAAAATAAGGGCTTCGATAAGCGGTATGGCCCCATACTTCGCCCATCATCCAGAACGGCTGTTGTGACTTATCATTTTTTTGCTGCCACGTAGCCAAACTGCTACTTGCCTGTTGTTTTAGCTTTTTCCAAACCTCGCCCTCAACATGTTTAACGGTATCGACACGGAAGCCATCAATACCAAAGCGTTTTACCCAATCGGTTTGCCATTCAATGAGGTAGTCTGCAACGGTATAGTCATCTCGCTTTGTTACGCGCGTGCCAAGGTTGTTGAGCAGCCATTGTGGCGGCGTAACGGCTTGCTTAGATTCGGTTTTAAAATCAGGCAGCCCGGCAAGCGACATGGTGATATCACTGCTGCCTGGTTTGTCGTAGCCCGGTAAGCCAGTTCTGACCCAATCTTTCCCCCACCATTTTTGCCACTCTTGGCTTTGGTAATTGATTTGCTGGTGGAAGCTGTGCCAGTTTTGCGAACCTTTAGGTTGCCAGTTGCGCCAATGTTTCGGCCAATCTTCACTAGGGTTGACGACATCAAGCCCATCAAACTGAAGATCGGCTAATGTTGCGTAACCGCTGTGGTTCACTACGGCGTCGAGTAAAATGCGAACACCACGTTTATGGGCTTCGTTGACCAATTTTTCTAAATCTTTATCGTTACCGAAGTTCTCGTCAATTTTGGTGAAGTCTCGAGTCCAGTAGCCGTGGTAGGCATAAAAAGGAAATGAGCCTTTGTCACCGCCGCCAACGAAACCATGCACCTGTTCAACGATCGGTGATAACCAGATAGCGTCCATGCCTAAACTCTGAATATAATCGAGCTTTTCGATAACACCTTTTAAGTCGCCGCCGTGGAAGGTACCCACTTCGTCTTTACCGTCTTTTTTACGTCCGTAGCTATTGTCGTTGCTTGTATCAGCATTGTTGAATCGGTCTACCATGACGAAATAAACACTGGCATTTCGCCAATCAAAGTTGTCGCCTTTTTGCTTGGCTTTAACCGGTTCCAACAATACTAAGCCATTGGCATTGGCCGAAGGTATCAAACTCACTTGGCCATTTTCGACCGTGACTTTTTTACCCGATAGTGTGTCTTGCAACAGGGTGCCGTCTGCAAATGTGTCGGCAACGGCAATCGATACTTCGCCGCCAGCATAGATAGGGCATTCTACCTGCGGGATAGGACGCTTGAACTCACTCTTGCTACTTTTCTTTGCTTGGCGTTTGAATGACAGTGTGTTGGTGTCGGCTTGGTAACTAAACGCATAATCACCACTAAAGCGGACTTTTAGTTTGAATTCGCTTGGCGTACCGCAGTCGAGAAAGAGCGGGGTATTGAACTTAACCCTTTGATTCGGCTTAGGGCTACACGTCCCTTCGATGCCAGTAACCGTTAAAGTGTATTCCGCCTTGTTTAAAGGAATGACGAGTGGACTCTCACTAGAGAGGGGAAAATCCCGGCTGTTTGTGGTAGTCGCAATGGTGATATTTGGTGAAGCGGTCGCTTGAAAACTAGCGGCCAAAATGAGGCTGGCAAGCAGAGTTCGTTGCATGGTGATGTCCCTATTCGATAGATAGCAATAGGGTAGTTGAGGTGAGGCTTTATAACATCATTCCCGATATCTACGCCCTGAATAGTTAACTAGATCAAATATTTCTTTCTAAAAGGCGTAGGCGAAAAATGGTGAAAAGCGACCCCAATCACATTTGGTGTCGCTCTATCGAATACGGTCGTTGTGAGTTGGCTGAAATTATTTTTTCATTGCACCCATAGCCCACATCATGAATGCTTTTTGCTCTTCGGCAGACATGTTTTCAAAACCCGCTTTGATCACGTCAAGCTTGGCTGAAGATGATGTGGGTACCGATAAAGTGGTGGTTTGGTTTGCGGTTTGCGCTGTTGCACTAGGGCTGTGGCCGTTGTGTTTTTTTACCGCGGCTTGGTAGTCTTTCATACCCTGAAGCCCACCAACGTGAAGGAGTGTCGCTTGATATGATACCGCTGTGCCTTGCGCGTTGGTTAGGGTGAAAGCCGGCTTTTTCTCAAACGCACGCGCGTCTTCTACGGTGCGAAACGGTTTGTAGCTCAAAGCTAACGGCGTTTGTCCTGCTTCAAATTCAAGTATAAAAGGGTTGGAGTTGTACTTAACGCGGCGACCGTCTTCAACCACAATTTGGCCTAATGTTACCAAGAGTTGGTTGTGACCTGAGTTGAGCTCGACTTTGCTTTCGGACTCAAAGAAGCCGTTATCAATGGCTTGTTCATTGATCACCCGTGGCACGATCTCAGAGCTAAGCTCGATGGTGCTGGCTGCAATAACGTTGGCAGAAAAAAGACCGATAGCGATGCCAAGTAGTGGTGTGATTCGTTTTTGCATCTTGCCTCCTCACGGCAAAGGGCGAGTAAACTCGCCCATGTATTAGCTTGTTGATTTATAAATATTAACTAGGAGTTAGAAGTAGTACTCTACGCCAACTGAGACTTCGTTGAAAGAGTCTGACTTCCAGCGAGTGTAAGTCATGCCAGTATTGCCAGAATCTAATGTGCTGTCACCCATTCTTACGTCGCGAGCACGAAGGTACAGTACTGCGGATGGGTCAACAAAGTACATTGCTTGGGCAGAAATCGTATCGTCTGACGTGTCTTCGATGGTCTTGCCATTAACCTCAATATCGAAGTTCTTGGTGTAACCAACTTTAAACTGCCAATCATTAACGGTGTACATCAAGCCAGAAGTCATCGCGTTTTGTTTCTCTTCACGGCCATTATCTAGGCCCTCCGTTACCTTAGCGTCTTGCATTCGGTATTGAGCGAAGAAAGAGATGCCACTCTCAAACCAACCTTGGACGCCAACTAAGTAAGTGTTGTTATCCCAAATTCGGTTGAATGTGGTTTCTTCACCGCCACTCGTCGTTCCATCTTTAAAAGATTCCGCAGTATCGCGGTTTATTTCGTATGCCGCATCAAACTGTAGAGGGCCAACTTTGTAGTGGGCTGCCGCGCCTTGCCACCAACCTTGGTCACTGCCTGTAGCTGCAGCTTTTGTGCGCCCGTAAGCAACATCTAATGATAGGTTGCCCCAGTTAGGTGAATCCCAACGGATGGTGTTAGAAGAACGGTCTTGGAATTTAGCACCGCCAATCAGGCCGCCCCAGTCCCAGACATCACCCAAACCTGGGTTTGCTCCTGGCCAGTCAACCACTTCATATAGCGGGGTTAACACACGACCGACACGAACTTGACCAAATGAGTCAAAGTCTTCAAAGCCAACAAAGGTATCACGCTCACCTAAGCCGCCTTTTGCTTCATGGTCGGAATAAGATGGGTCAACATAGCCACTTTCGACTTGCCAGATAAATTTAGGGCCAAAGTTCTTAAACTGCTTAGAACCACGGAAACCGATGCGGCTTTCGTTGTTGGTTTGGAAGCCAGTTAAGTTGCTGTCTGGGGTTTCATAGTTACGGTAATGCGCTTGAACTGCAATGATGCCGTAAACTTCGTATTTGGCGTCGGTCTCTTCTGCCATTGTTGGTGTCGCTGCTAAAGTGACAGATGCAACTGCAGCTGCAAGAAGAGAGCGTTTAAATAGCTGGTTCATAAGAACTCCTAAAATGTATAGCTGTTAATTTTTATGGGCTTCATCGGTTTGGCCGCTGATGAAACCACTCAAATCATTGGATTGATTGAGAACGTGAATAAGCTTACCGAGTTTTTTTGTCTCGAAAATTGAACGGGTCGGGATACATGATGCCGTTCAAATTTTAGATGTTGAGCTTTATGTAAATGCTTAGTTTTCATGGTGTTATGCGGGTTTTCTAATTTTTCATTTAGATATGGGGCTCAATCTAAATGCGAGGCACTTCAAATAAATGCTGAATGGTGAGATGTGTCGCACAATGGTTTTGCAAAAAGAAAGCTTTTTATTAGAGGGATTGATGATTCTTTGATATTGAAATTTGATTTAACTCTCAATTATTTACGGTCAAAAACGTCAAAACTAGCAATTAATTCAAAAAACAACGGAACTTTTTCCAACTGTAGAATCATTTTGAACTGATGGAGATTTCGTTTCAGGCTCATAACTTTCATTTTGGAGACCTTGTATACGGGGGCGTGTACCGATTAGTCAGGGTTTAATCTATATCCATTCTTTTTGGTTCGGTATTATAAAAAGAAATTGAGTCTTTTTTCATCGCGCGAAGATACTTGCCGATCGGCCATTTTCTGCCTAGGATGGTGGCAGACTATAAACAGGGAGAACACCATTATGGTGGCGAAAGTAACAATTGCTCAGCAAGGGCCAGAGTTTTCAGAGTTAATACAAGGCTACTGGCGTTTAGCGGAATGGAAAATGACTCCGCAGCAGCGCCTAACTTTTCTCAAGCAGCATATTGACCTTGGGATCACTACAGTCGATCACGCTGATATCTATGGCGGTTATGAGTGCGAACAGCTATTTGGTGAAGCATTAGCGCTTGATAGTTCAGTGCGCGATCAAATTGAAATTGTCACCAAGTGCGATATTAATTTGTGTGCAAAACACCCACAGCGCAAAATCAACCATTACGATACCAGCGCTCAGCATATCTTTCAGTCGGTCGACAATTCACTTCAGCGATTAAATATCTCAGAAATCGATGTGTTACTGATCCACCGCCCGGATGCCCTAATGGATGCCGATGAAGTGGCAGAAGCATTCTCTGAACTGCACAAGGTCGGCAAAGTAAAACACTTTGGTGTGTCGAACTTCTCAGCGAGCCAGTTCTCTTTACTTCAGTCGCGCGTGAGTAAACCGCTGGTCACGAACCAAGTTGAAATTAACCCGCTTAACTTTGATGTGGTTGATGATGGCACACTTGATCAACTGCAAATGAATCGCATTAATCCAATGGCGTGGTCTTGCCTAGCGGGGGGCGATATCTTTAATGGCAAAGAGCCTCAGCACGTTCGTGTTCGTGATGAACTAAAAGCTATCGCCAAAGAAATCGGTGCCGATAGCATCGATCAAGTGATCTACGCTTGGGTACGTAAACTGCCTAGTAATCCGCTTGCCATTATTGGTTCAGGTAAAATTGAGCGAGTAGAAAGCGCGATTAAATCGCTATCCCTAGAGTTAACCCGCGAACAGTGGTATCGCGTTTGGGTAGCGTCAAAAGGGCACGGTGTGCCGTAGGCAGAGCCGCTTTAAATAACACATAAAAAACCAGCCTCGTGCTGGTTTTTTAATGCAACTTGTCTCATTTGTGTGAACAATTTGTTTTGACTCAAGGTCTCATTTTCTACCGTCTAATCAAAAAAATCTTAACTTCTGATATTAGTTGCTGAAATTTCGGGAAGGTATCTAGGCATTTGTATCGCTAGAGTAACAATTGCGTAACCAATAATCTTCAGCGCATCAACAACAAAAGGAGTTGAACATGAATATTAGGTGTAAGCAAAACAGACTCTCTTACGCTATTACTACGACGATTGCCCTCGGTGCTATCCTTTCTTCTGCTTCCAGTCTGGCATGGGTAAATGATGTGAGAATTCGGCCTGATAATCCGATAACCGTGACATCCAATGACCCAGAGTTTAATCACGCGATGAGCCAATCGATAGACTATGTCTATGACAGCTTAGTGGTTGGTCCCCAGCAATATCCAAATACCGAAACCCAGCGGCGTATAACGATGTTCCCAGAGGCCGGGCTATCGGCTATTCCATCCTATTGGGGAAGCTATCACGGCACACCAAACCCGAGTGCTAATGGCTATCGAGAAGCATGGTGTTTAAGAGACATTGCGCATCAGACCGAAGGCGCGTCACTGCTGAGCCTCAATGAAGAAACCATCACCATGCTCGAAAAGTTTGCAGCGGATGCATTGGCTGACAAGCGGGTGGATGTTAATGCTGGTGGTTTTGACCCGTTGAACCCTGAAGCGACGGCTCGTACCAAGAGCTTTTGGCAAAAATATTGGACCTTATGGTCGTATAACTTCTATGGCTTCCCCTATTACATGGATGCTGGCTTCCAAGAGTTGCCTGCGCCTTATGAGTTACTGGAAAAAGTGTACGCGATGTATTTGGCGAGCGGCGACCCGCGCTGGCTTTCTGATACCTTCTTAAATTATGGCCGTATGCTTCATACGCAGTTTACCGAGGTATATGATTTTAACGGTAATGGTATTGCGGACAACCGCGGAAAAGGCGGAATTTTGCCCACGCTTTGGGAGTTTGAAGGGGCTAGCCATTTATCTGAGCAGTATTTAACTTACGATAACTCTACTAATCCGGCGACACTTGTTATTGATAAGCAGTACTTTCAAGATCTTGGGGTTCAAGACCTAAACCTTAAAGTACGTTTGCGTAACGGAAAAGATGATTATCTTAGCGTTCGAGTCAATAACTTAACCCATGCGGATGGTTCCCTGCCAAGGTTGAATCGAGACTTTATTCTAGTCAATGTTAGAAATAGTATCGTTGACCAAGAAGTTGGGCTAAACCTACCTCAAGGGGTCAGTTTAACCTCGGTGTCAGATGGTGCTAAGTTGTTAACTGCTGGGAGCGATTATGAATTGGTCGATGGCGTGGTGGTCATTAAAGCAAGCTATTTGACTAACATTAAGAACACCAAGTCGAGCGAGATCAAGTCAGCCTTCATCTTTGATTTTTCTGATGGTAGCAAAGCGCAATCCGTTGTTCAGTTGACTTACCGTAGTGTTAGCCCAATGCTAGACCAGCATGAGGTGAGTTTAGATTGGAACGCGATGGCAGATATTAGCTTGAGTTTAGATCTCACTGGGCAATCAGGTAATACCGATCTCTATCGAATTGAAAACAATATGGCGCGAGTTGTCGAGGCAGGCGATACCCTTGGTGTCCAATACCAAGCTTTACTAGCTATGTCGGGTCTTTTGAATGCAAAAGCCGCAACGCTAGATGGGGCCGCTAAGCAAACGATGCAAGCTGAAGCTGCAGAATACCAAACCGAAGCCGAGCGAATTCTTCAGGTTTTCCGTACTGATTGGTACAGCGAAGAGCTCGCGACTTATGCGCGAGCGTTTGATGGCTACGGGAACCCGATTTATGGTTGGGGGCATGAAAATAGCTTCTTTATGCCAATGAAAGATCTTTTGGAGCCTGGTACAAAAGCCGATGCCTATCTAAGCTTCATTCATACCAAAGCAACCGACAATCGTTTAAACGAAGAAGCCATTACTTATCTACCTGAGGCGTTTTATAACTATGGTAAAAACAGCGAAGGGTGGTATTGGTTAGAAGAAGGCTTGAAACGTTTTTACTCTAACCGTACCGATGAGCAGATCCAGCGCACTTATCCAGAAATTGCCTTTACCAATGTCTCTAACGTTGTGACTCATATGATGGGATTCACTCCGCGAGTCGATCTAAATAAAGTGATTACATTGTCACGTTTAACCTCGGCGCTGGAGTATGTTGAAGCCGTAGACTTGCCTGTCGGCCAAGGAGCGATGAATACTGCGGACTATGTTCGTCCAACCAGTAACCTTGTGACAATAAAACATCAAGGTCAGCATACATCGACGTTCAGCAATAAGGCTGGTTCTGAGAAAACACTAACATGGCAGGCTCAATTTGAGGGGCTGCATACTTACTTGTATGTTGAAGGGGCAGCTCAGTTAGCGACTCAAGTAACGGTTAACGGCGTGGATGTTTCTTATGTTGACGTTGCTGTGGCGCCAAGTGAAACGAAAACGGTGACCACAGTGGCGCCTCCTGCACGTATTGAGCTCTCGAGCTTGTCTGCCGACAGCGCGACGGCAGATTGGGGAGTGGTGAAAACGAATCTAAGTACCGATGGCAACCCACTTCGGATTGGGGGCAACACTTATAGTACAGGTCTAGGAACGCACGCGAACAGTGACATCGTTTATTTACTTGACGGTCAATACAAGCGTTTTACCGCACAAGTTGGTGTTGATGATGAAGTTGGCGAATATGGCAGCGTGATTTTCTTCGTCTATTTAGATGGTGTTAAGCAATTTGATAGCGGAATAGTACGTGGCAGTGACGCAGCGAAAGCGGTGGATCTAGATATTAGTTCCGTCAATGAGCTTAAGTTGGTCGTCGATAATGCCGGAGATGGCATGAGTCACGACCACGCAGATTGGGCTGATGCTTATCTCTCTCGGTAAGGAGTAAAATAAAAAACGCCTCTTAACGTTAGAGGCGTTTTTTTTGATAGTTAATCAATAACCAGCAAACTGGTAACTCACACCAACCTCAAATGCCCAGCCAAAGTTACGCTGCACGATCGGGCTATCGTAATTGTGACTCTCAATTTTCATTTTACTTATCATGATGAGTTTTCGAGAAAGATCGTAACGGCCAATAATACCGGCTTGATACACCAAAGAGGCAGGGGAGTCATATTTATCAAGTCCGCTTGCCGCCGCTTCTGAGGCGGAGACACTATAAAGGTGCTGCGATAACTTTTCATCACGCCAGTCTAGCTCTATGTACGGTGTGATCTCAAAGCGGCGATAGGCACTAATCGGTTTAGAAACACGCAGTTGAACCTCTTGGCCGCGGTGAACCGACATAACATCGTGCAAGTAGGTGAGGCGAATATTGGGCGTGCCGAGGGTAAAGCCAAATTCAGCGCTGCCATCTCGCTCCTCAATACCTTGCGGCAGTGTTGCGAAACGGCCACCCACTTCCATCCAGCGCCAACTTGCCGATACGCCCACATAAGGGAGGAGGTAGAGGGTTCCTAAGTTGTCATCAATAAAGCCGCTGTCACTTTCATAGTAAAGCTCTGGGATTAAGTTCCAGGTTGCAGTGCTAGAAGTGGTAAATGCACTTTGATTAAAAGATGTGCCCATGCCTATGTAGCCATATTCATCGTCATCTATGCCAATAACAGCGAGTGATGAAGTTGACACAAGGGCCAACAGTAACAGGCTAAATCTTTTCATAACGAACGTCCGTGGTAGTCATAGCGAGTGCCGCTTTAAGCTTGGTATGCCAGCGACCAAACTATCTGTCATACGAGATTACAATATAGCTGCAATATTTATACCAAATTCAAGTTCAGTGCGAGCTTTGAATTTATTTAATTTCTCAAACAGTTAATAGAATCACGTTTTCATTCACTTAGTCGCCGCTGCTATTCCATTGAGTCATAAATTTGCCGCACGGCTTATGAGCTGTGGCGGCGCTATGCGGGATGAAGCAGATACGTTGCTTTGGCCGAGCAGGCAAAACTCTGCCGTGAGCAAACCGTTAGTCGAGCTAATTCACCGTTTACTCCCGGTTAATACCGTTTATCGCATTCACAAGTTGTGCTTGAAAGGTCGCGTTAGTCTATTAAGCATCAAATAAACACAAAGGACCTTGTTATGAAAAAGCTTAGCCAATCACTCTTAATTGCACTTGTTGCCTTAGCCTTGGGTAGCCATGTGGCATTAGCTAATCCGTCGGAGGCGTTGATCAGTCAATACAACCAAGCCGCATCGGGGGATGAAGAACTCGTCACCCCGGTGGTTGATAGCTTAACCCAACTGATCGACCAACAAGGCGCAGAGCCACTGACATTAGTGTATTTAGGTAGTGGTCAAACCCTACAAGGAAGAGACGCATTTTGGCCGTGGACTCAAATGAAGCTGGTTGAAAAAGGGCTTGCGACCATCGACAAGGGGTTGAATCTGCTCTCCACTCAGACCACCCCCGTTGCAGAGCAGGAGATAATCATGGGTTTGCCTGATAGCTACCTAGCGCGCGCGATTGCAGCAACAACATATAGCCAACTTCCCGATATGTTTAACCATTTTGAGCGCGGTTACGATCTGTACATCGGCTTACTTGAAGAACCTTATATGCAGCAAGCCCCGTTTGAAGCCACCGCATGGATATACAGCTACGCGATTGAAGCGGCGTTAAGGGCGCAAGACATCAAGCAAGCGAAGTTGTGGCAGCAAGTGATGGAAAAGCGCAACCCAGATCATATGGAAACCATCAAATCTAAATCTTTGATAGACAAAGCGTAATTAAGTACAGAGCCACTGTGGGCGAAGGAGAAGACATGTTACGTTTTTCCGCAATTCAAAAGCAATACCAACTCGGTCAACTCAGTGTTGATGCCCTTAAACGGGTCGATGGAGAAATTAAGCGCGGTGAAATGGTCGCGTTATGTGGCCCATCGGGCTCAGGTAAGAGTACCTTGCTCAACATCTTAGGCTTGCTCGACATGCAGTACCAAGGAGAAGTTTGGCTCGATGGACTGCCATTACCGAAAGACAAGCTTGCCGCTGCAACGCTCCGCCGCCAGCAAATGGGCTTTATCTTTCAGCGGTTCAACTTAATGCCGGTGATGACAGCGCTTGAAAATGTCTCTTATCCCTTGCATTTAAATGGCGTGTCTTTATCGGAGCAACGAACTCGCGCCAGTGACATGTTAACGCGAGTAGGGCTGCAAGACTTCATGGAACATCGGCCCGACAACCTATCGGGCGGTCAGCAGCAACGCGTGGCCATTGCCCGAGCCTTGGTGAATAACCCAGCGTTGGTGATCGCCGATGAGCCAACCGCGAGCTTGGACAGCAAAACCGCCAATAAAGTGATTGAGATAATGAAGTCTCTCGGCCATGAATTTCAAACCACTTTTGTTGTCGCCACTCATGATCCGCGCATGGCCGAACACTGTGACCGAGCGATACAGTTATTGGATGGCGAAATTAATACGGAGGCGTTGAAATGGGTATCTTAATTGGCCGTCTGTTGCCTTATAGCTATAAATTGGCCCTGCTGAATTTAATGCGCAACGGTCGTCGTAGCTTGCTTTCTATTTGCATTATTGCGATTGCGGTGTTTGCCATGGTCAGCGCGGGTGGCTTTGGGCTTTACACCTATGAGTCGCTCAAAGAATCGACCGCGCGTGATACAGGGCATTTAACCATTAGCCAACCGGGCTATTTTGAGCAAGATGAAGAGATGCCGCTCAGCAATGGCCTTCCAAATAGTGCAGAGCTGATCCCCCAAATCATAAAAGACGACCGAGTGCGCAGCGTTCAGCCGAGAATTTACCTGTCTGGGCTGATATCAAACGGCAATAAATCAACCATCTTTATGGGCATCGGGGTGAATGACCGCGAGTTCGATATGAAAGGGCCATTTTTAAATGTCACCGAAGGCAAAACCCTATCGAATGTACGTTCAAGCCGTTACGACGCCAGCGAGCCAGAAATTATGCTAGGAAAAGATCTCGCCAACAATTTGCACGTCGGCGTGGGGGATTGGATCACCTTGCTTGCCACTACCAGCGAAGGGGCATTGAACGCATTCGATTTTAAGGTGCGCGGTATCTATGCCACTGGTATTCCAGAGCTCGACAAAAGGCAGCTCTATATCCATATCGATTCGGCGCAGGAATTACTGGTGAGCGAGCGCGTGAGCACCTTATCGGTCTTTTTGTTTGAAACGGAGCAAACCAATGCAGTGGGCAATCAATTAGCTAGTCAGTTTCAGGCGATGGGTAGTGATCAAGTGCTAGAGATCACGCCATGGCAAGACCGGGCGTTTTTCTATAAAAAAGTGAAAGATCTGTACGACCGCATTTTCGGAATTATGGGGTTAGTGATGGGGCTGGTGGTGTTTGTATCGCTATTTAACACCATGACCATGTCGGTTACCGAGCGTACTCGTGAAATAGGCACGCTTTCTGCTATGGGCGCCTATCCGCGGGAAATTATCGGCGGTTTTTTACGTGAATCAATTTTACTTGCGCTAGGCGGCGCGCTGATTGGCTCGATATTGAGTGGCTTAACCACCTTACTATTAATGGTGGTTGATATTCAAATGCCACCGCCACCAGGGCATACCGAAGGCTACCCATTAAGTATTTATTTCTCATTAGAACTTGCCGCTTATGCAGGGGCGAGTGTGGTGTTTATCTGTTTCATTGCGGCGCTCATTTCGGCGCGAAAAGGCGTTAATCGCCCAATTACTGAGGCACTTATCTATGTTTAGCTTCAATTTAAAAATGAGTATTAGTAAGGCGCTTATGGTTATCAGCTTAAGCCTAGTGTCAACTTTTCAGGTGTTCGCCAATGACAATGTGGCGGCAATGCTGAAACAGGCAGATCAATTTCGTCTTGGCCAAGAGCGCGCGAAAGTCGTCTCTTTGGTTAGCCTGTATAAAAATGGTGAGTTAGACAAAACCCACCAATATCATGTTTATACCCGCCCGAATCGCGAGTCATTGGTGGTGTTTAAATCTCAAGTAGAAGCTGGCCAGAAAATGCTTATGCTCGGCGATAATTACTGGTTGGTCATGCCAAAAAGCCGCAGACCCATTCGCATTACGCCGATGCAAAAGCTGCTCGGTGAGGCATCAGTTGGAGACATCTCGACATTAACTTGGAGTGAAGACTATCAAGGGGAGATGATCGGAACTGAAAAGGTGACCAATAGCCAAGGCGAAACCATAGAAACGGTAAAATTACATCTGGTTTCCGTCACCAAAGGGGCGAGTTATTTCAACATCGACTTATGGTTGCATCCGAAAAGCGCATTCCCAATCAAAGCCGATCTTTATCTTCGTTCCGGCAAGTTGGCCAAGCAAGCCTGGTTTACTCAAGGTGAAAGAAATGCCCAGCCTGCGGTCACCGCGATGACTTTACTCGATAAGATCCAACCGAGTAAAAAGACCGTCATTGAGTACCAGTCGATCACGGAGAAATCACTGGCAGACAAATACTACAACCCCGCGTACTTAGTACGTAACAGTGTGTCGGAGCTCTAACATGATCAAATGGTTAGCCGTCATCGGCCTATTGAGCCCGGCTGTATTTGCCAGCGACCTAGTGACGAGTTGGGATTGGATGGTGAGTGGGGAGAGCAGTGTGCCAAGTGATTCTGTGGCCTATTTCTCTTCCGAACGAAGTGCCGAGTCCTCATTAAATGCGATGCTGGATCTTGAGTTAACTTATCAGCAGTGGTTAGGGCTTGTGGCAGTCAAGTCGAGCGACATCTATCACTCTGCGCCTTCGCAAGGCGCGCATTTAGGTGGCGATGTAAAATCGGAGCTGATCATTCGCGAGCTGTTTTGGCAGGGGAGCCTCGAGCTAGGCGGCAACCAGATTGATGTGAGTGCAGGCAAAATGCGGTTGGATTGGGGAGTCGGCTACGGCTATCGCCCCCTCGATTTATTTAAACCTTATCGCCGTAACCCGATAGGCATTCAGGTTGAAGAGGGGGCAGGTGTGCTGAGCTTTTCTCATTTTGATGCTACGGGGGAATGGACACTCCTGGCGACGGACTCTTCGTGGACTAGCCAAAGCAGCAACGAGCTAGAGCAAGCAGTAAAACAACAAGGTGTGGGGGCGAGGCGTTACGGGTTAAGTGGTGATAGCGAATATCAGCTAATCGCCTATTACGATGATGTACGTAAAGGCTTGCTGGGCGGGAGCTGGGTAACCGTGATGGACGCGGCATGGGAGTTTCACGCCTCGGCGCTTTATCAGAGAAAGTACACCCATTACTCATTACCCGATGAGCTGATTGAAGCAAGTAAACTCACGACTCGATATAATGGTTGGCAAGCCTTATTGGGTTTAACTTGGGCAAGCGAAAACGGCCATAGCCTGATCCTTGAATATTGGTACGATAGCCGAGCATGGAGCCGTTCGACTTGGCAAAATAGCCATCGGCGTAGCGAAACGTTACAGCAAAACCTAACACTGGCGCCACTGCGTTATTCGTATGCCAATGGTTATCAAAATGCCAATATTGTGCAGCACAACATGATGTTGCATTGGAGCTTTGATTCATCGGGGTGGGCAAACTATGGACTCAGCCAAGAAGCATTAACGTCACTTACTCCAATGATGGATGTGCTCTACGCACCGGGTGATGGCGGCGTGATAATGACACCTAAGTTGAGTTATGAATGGTACGACTCTGGTTCAAGTCAATTTGAAACGGAACTTGCCGCACGTTTTCTAACTGGGAAAGAGGCGTCTGCCTATCAAAATCTGCCGGATAAATATATGATTTTATTGAATCTAAAAGGGAGGTTCTAGATGGGCAGTTTAACCTGCGCGAGTTCCAATTTTAAGCATGATTTTTTGCGTAGCATGCTGTTTACATCGCTTTTCTGTATCGTGATTGCGGTTGCGACCTATTTTGTTTGGGGGCCGCCTATTTACAGTCATTTCTTAATTAGCTTTGGCTATGGTTATAGCGCGGTGATTGGTGCCCGAGTTGTTGCGCTGGTCAAAACCAATATAACGACACGCGAGCTGAACCTTTACTCAGTCGCTATTGCGATGGTGTTTGGCACGCTTAACGCTTACTTTTGGGTTGGCGATTATCCGGGAAATAACGGCATGGAACTGATGAAGCCAGTCGTGTTATTGGGTTTTATTTTTACCGTGACCTGCTTTGTTTACTTTTATGCCCATGAGCAAAAAATTATCGCAGAGAGAGAGCTTGAAAAGGTTAAGCGAGAGCAAACAGAACAAGAAAAAGCGTTAGTACTAAGTGAGCTAAAACAACTACAGAGCCAAATTGAGCCTCACTTTTTGTTTAACACCCTCGCCAATATTAATGCATTGATCGAGCAAGACCCCACTAAAGCGCAAAGCTTGTTAACTAAGTTAACCGATTTACTTCGTGCGACGCTGCGCAAAAATCGCCAGAATCTTGCCTCTTTAGACCAAGAGCTACAATTGGTGAGCGCGTATCTTGGAATTCAGCAGATCCGTTTGGGGGAAGGGTTTAGTTTTGCCGTTGATTGCGACCCCGAAGCGGCGGACTTAGCCGTCCCTCCATTACTATTACAGCCCTTGGTCGAAAACGCCGTGCTGCACGGGGTTGAGCCTTTGGCTGAACGCGGTCATATTCAGGTGGTGGCGAAGCTCACCGATCAAAACCTGAACATAAGCGTGATCGACAATGGACAAGGCTTTAAAGAGGCCGGAACCAGCAAAGGGCATGGCATTGGGCTGCAGAATATTCGCGCCCGACTAAAGGCGTTGTTCTCTGCTGGAGCAGGGCTAAAGATCATTGAAAATGAAGCGCTTGGTGTGACGTCTGAGATATGGATAAGCCGAGCCGAATTAAAGCAGTTAAATGAAAACCAATTAGGGAAGAGTTGATGTTACCAAGCGCGCTAACTGCCGTCATTGCCGATGACGAACCACTATTGTTACACCACCTTAATAAATTGCTCGCTGAAGCTTGGCCGCAGTTGGACATTGTTGCCCGAGCGTCTGATGGACAAACGGCGCTAGAAGCCATTTTGGAGCATCAACCCGATGTGGTGTTTTTAGATATTAGAATGCCTAAATTAGATGGGATCAGCTTGGCTGGGAAACTCAATAAGCTGAATAAAGTGCCCTACGTCGTGTTCACAACCGCTTATGACGAGTATGCGGTACAGGCTTTTGATCATAACGCGGTCGACTATCTGTTAAAGCCATTAACGGAAGAAAGGCTATTTAAAGCCTGCCAGAAATTAAAGCATCGCATTGAAGAGGGCCAAACCAATAACACCGCGGATGTTAGCGCGTTAATGCAACAACTTCAGCAAGTACAGTCAGGGGTAAAAAAGGAGCACTTAACCTGGATAAAAGCCGCCAAAGGCGAGGAGATCCATCTCGTCGCCTGTGATGATGTTTGCTATTTCAAAGCTGAAGATAAATATGTGTCTCTATTTACTCAGCAACCAAATGGCGAGCTAAGTGAGTACCTGATCCGCCTGTCGTTGAAAGAGTTGCTCGAACAGTTAGATGTTGAATATTTTTGGCAGATCCACCGCTCTTCAATTGTGAATGTTCGAATGATAGAAAAGGTTAAAAAGGACTTCACTGGCAAAATGTATGTCCAAGTGAAGGGGGTAAAGTTGCCCGTGAGTAGAGCCTGCCAAGCGCTATTTAAGGGGATGTAAATCAACGAATAGTGATAAGTCTAACCTACGTTAGGTATATAAATTGTATTGAAGAAACGCTGCAATGAACGGACGAAAACAGCTAAAGGGTGAATACAATTTGCGATCCAACTTCAACTTACAGGAAAAAATCATTGATTAGGCCAAAATTTGCCCTTTAGAAACAATTTGTCACATATATTTACTAAGTTAAATGCAGTAGTTTTAGGAATATGGCAGTCATATAGTCACCATATTGGCTGCACGTTGCGGCTCATAAAAATAAATGGTTTGGTCAATGAAAAAAACAATACTTAGCCTCGCAGTAGCGAGCTCACTGATTCTAGTTGGATGTGGTGAATCGAATTCTGGCTCAAAAGGCCAAGGAATGGCACCTTTAGTTGAAGCTGTACCAGCTCAAGTGGTCGAATTTCAGCAAAGCAAAAGTTATGTTGGACGTATAACTGCTGTAGAAGATACGGCGATTATTGCCCAAGTAACCGGGTACTTGAAAGCGCGTTTGTTTACCGAAGGACAACTGGTAGAAAAAGGCGACCCTCTTTATCAAATCGACGCCGCACCTTTTGAAGCGCAAGTGGCCACAGCAAAAGCGGCCGTTGCTCAAGCAAACGCGGTACTGAAAAAATCTCAGATGGATTTCAAGCGTGGTAAGAATCTATTGCCAAAAGGCAATATTTCTCAATCGGAATTCGACTCCCTTACCGCAGCGTTATTAAGTGCTGAAGCGGAAGTGGAAGCGTCAAAAGCGCAGTTATCTTTAGCGGAAGTCAACCTCTCGCACACAACCATTCTTGCGCCTTTTGCTGGCCGCGTCAGTGACAGTAAAGCGAGCATCGGTGATTTGCTTTCTCCTTCTGCCGGCGTATTAACCACTTTAGTTAGCCTCGACCCAGTACAAGCGTCGTTTAATGTTAGTGAGCGCGAACGTATCCAGTTTGGTATGGATCGTATTGATGGTAGCGGTGAAGGGGCGGCCGAAGCCCTTGAAGTAGTTGTAATGCTGGAAACTGGCGAATCCTATGAGCACAAAGGTGTTTTAGATTTCGTCTCTAACCGAATTAATCTAAACACTGGCACCTTGGCGCTTCGCGCTAATGTACCGAACCCAGAGCACGTATTACTGCCGGGTCAACACGTTAAAGTGGCTATCCAAGAAAAAGCGCCGACAGATGTTATCGTCATTCCACGCCGCGCGGTGCAAACAGACTTGGAAGGTAACTTTGTCATGCTAATTAAAGACGGCAATATTGCTGAGCGTCGTAATGTCGAGATGGGCCGCCAACTTGATACTGGCGTTATCATTAAAGATGGCTTAACTAAAGACGATGTTGTTATTACCAAAGGGTTGCAACGAGTTCGCAATGGCGTGCCAGTAACGCTTCCAGCTAAATCAGACGCTAAATAAAGGGCAACGCTATGTTAAGTCGCTTTTTTATCCAGCGTCCCAAATTCGCGCTGGTAATATCGATAATTCTAACCTTGGCTGGCTCCATCGCTTTGATGGTGATGCCGGTTGCAGAATATCCTCAAATTAGTCCGCCTTCCGTCAACGTTTCTGCTTACTTTACCGGTGCGAGTGCCGAAGTAGTGGAGGAGGCGATTGCCGACCCAATAGAAACATCGGTCAACGGGGTTGAGGACATGATCTACATGTCTTCAAAAAGTGCTAACGATGGTTCCTATTCATTGAATGTAACCTTCGATGTGGGCACAGACCCAGATATGGCCCAGGTTAACGTACAAAACCGTGTGTCACAGATTGAGTCAAAACTGCCTCAAGAAGTGCGTATGGTTGGGGTAACCGTTTCAAAGAACTCGCCGGATATGTTGATGGTACTGAACTTCTACTCGCCGGAAGGCAAGTATGATGACAAGTTCCTTATCAACTACGTCAACCTAAACATTAAAGATCAACTGGCCCGTGTAAAAGGCATCAGTGGGGTTAATGTATTGGGTGGTGGTGAGTTTGCGATGCGCGTTTGGTTAGACCCTGAAAAAATGGCTAACCTTAAGCTAACCACAACCGATGTTTACGCCGCTCTTGCGGAACAAAACGTTCAGGTTGCGGCGGGTAAGATTGGCGCTGCGCCATACGCTAACCCACAAGAAGTGCAATTTAACCTAGTAACCAAAGGGCGTTTAGAAACCGTCGATGAGTTTGAAAATGTGATGCTTCGTGCAAACAACGATGGCTCTTCGGTTTATCTAAAAGACGTGGCGCGCGTAGAGCTGGGTAAAAAGTTCTATGACGGTGCGGGTCAGTTCCGCGGTAAAGATGCTGCGGTTGTGATTTTGTCACTGCAAAGTGGCGCTAACGCACTGGAAAGTGGCGAGCTTGTTATGTCACGCTTAGACGAGATGGGAAAAACCTTCCCTGAAGGGCTAGCGTACGAAACCAGCTACGATACGACGTTGTTCGTATCTGAATCGATCAAAGGGGTAGTGACCACCTTGATTGAAGCGATCTTGTTGGTTATTGCGGTTACATACCTCTTCTTGGGTAGCGCTCGCGCCACTTTGATCCCGGTTATCGCGATCCCGGTTTCTTTGATTGGTACTTTCTCCATCATGTTGGTGACAGGGTTTACCATCAATACCGTGACCTTATTCGGTTTGATATTGGCCATCGGTATTGTGGTGGATGATGCCATATTGGTTATCGAAAACGTTGATACCATTATGAGTAAAGACCCAACCATTACACCGCGTAAAGCCACATTAATGGCGATGAAAGAGGTAACAGGTCCAATTGTTACGTCTACCTTGGTACTGCTTGCGGTATTTATTCCTGTTGCGATGCTGCCAGGGATCACCGGGATCATGTATCGTCAGTTTGCGTTGACGATCTGTATCGCTGTGGTTATCTCGTCGATTAACGCGTTAACCTTATCTCCTGCAGTCTGTTCCTTGGTTCTGAAGCAAGGCGGCGGCAATACCGCCAAATGGTTCGAAACCTTCAACCGTTGGTTGGATAAAATCACCAACCAATATGGCCGCTTAGCGGGCTTCTTGGTTCGCAAATCGTTATTGGTTGTAGCGCTTTTTGGTATTGTTATTGGTGCGGTAACCTTTATGGCAAAAACCACTTCTACGGCGTTTGTTCCCCAAGAAGATAAAGGCATTATGCTGGTGAACGTTCAGCTGCCAGATTCCGCGTCCCTCTCTCGTACCGAGCTTGTAGCCGACCAGCTTAAAACGATTGTGGAACAAGAGCCAGGCGTTGAAGGGGTGACTGTCGCGACAGGTTATGCTTTCTTAACCGGCGCTTCTGCATCGAATGGTGCGTCGATGTTCGTTAAGCTGAAAGACTGGGAAACGCGCGGCAATATGGAAGGGGACAACTCTTCGTTTGCGATTACTCGTCGTGTCAATATGCGAGCGGCAACCGAAATCCCTGAAGCTGTTGTTTTTGCTATGGGTGCTCCAGCGGTTCCAGGCATGGGCGCAGGTTCTGGTTTTGAGTTTGTACTAGAAGATGCTTTAGGCCGTAGCCGAAGTGATTTAGCCCAAGTGATGGGTGAAGTTATTCAGAAGGCCAATCAGCAGCCTGAAATTGCGTATACCTTTAGTACCTTCCGTGCCAATGTACCGCACTACTATGTGGATATTGACCGCGAGAAAGCCAAGCAACTTGGTATCTCTTTAGGCGATATATTCCAAACGCTACAGGGTAACTTGGGTTCAATGTACGTAAACGACTTCACCATGTTTGGTAAGAGTTTCCGTGTCACCATGCAAGCGGATAGTGAGTATCGCAGCAGCATGGAAGACCTAGGTCGTTTCCATGTACGCTCTGCGGCGGGTGAAATGATCCCTCTCAGTACTTTGGTGTCCTACGAGCAAGTGTTTGAACCTGACGTAGCGTGGCGTTACAACATGTACCGCTCTGCTGTGATTCAAGGTGAACCTGCCCCTGGTTACTCAAGTGGTGATGCGATTGCTGCGATGGAGCGAGTTGCGGCGGAAGTACTGCCACACGGTTACCAATACGAGTGGACAGGCATGGCGTACCAAGAAGTTCAAGCGGGTAGCCAAGCTATCTACGCATTTGCTTTGGCGTTAATTTTTATCTACCTATTTATGGTGGCTCAATACGAAAGCTGGACAATCCCACTCGCGATTATTTTAGTGGTCCCAGTTGCGACGCTTGGCTCCTTCTTGGCGCTTAACTTAACTGGTATTCCACTTAACCTCTATGCGCAGATCGGTTTGGTCTTGCTCATCGCGATGGCTGCGAAAAACGCCATCTTGATAGTGGAGTTCGCTAAGCAAGAGCGAGAAAATAGAGAGCTACCGATTGACCAAGCCGCAGTACGTGGTGGTGAGCTACGCTTTAGAGCGGTAAACATGACCTCTTGGTCGTTTATCCTCGGTATCATGCCGCTGGTATTCGCATCAGGCGCAGGTTACATCAGCCAAAACTCCTTGGGTATTTCCCTAACGGGTGGTTTGCTCTGTGTGCTTCTAGCCGGTACCTTCCTCATCCCTAGCTTCTATGCAATGGTGCAGCGCAAACGTGAGAAGTTCCACGGTGGTAGCACTAAGTTAGTTGATATTGATGATGAGTAAATCTTGTTGAAAGACAGGTAGATAGATAAACCCCGCGGTGAGCGGGGTTTTTTTTGATTAGAGCAATAGATTTTAGAATACAGAATGCGCTGTGCTTACTAGAAACTATAAGAGCAAGAGCGACTGATGGAGTTGTGGTGGGGGCTCTTATAGTAGCGAAGCGGTCTCGTTTCTAGTCGCAACGCGATCTAGTCTCCTCAGCCCAATGGCGCGCTGTAACTTCTGTATTCTAGCGGTCACTCGTGACCGTTCTATACTCTTCTTTTTTCTCCAATCAATTACTCCCCGCTATCGACCCCAATCGTTTGATCACCGCGTCGTTGGTCATGGTTTTATCGCGGAAAAAGCGGAATAGCTCGGTATTGAAGGCGTGTTGTTCGATGGGGTTGACGGCCATCGAGTCGGTCATGCTTGGGACCGCAAGGCCATTGGCGGCAGCGGTAATGAAATCGCGTTGTGACTGTTTTTGGCAAGCGTTAAAGCCCTCTAGGGAAATGTCTTGGCGTACGGGAATGGAGCCTTTGGCTTGATTGAAGCGGATTTGAAATGATTTACTCGACATAACACGGGCCAAGTCTACGGCGTCTTTGGCGCTGAAGTCGTGGCGAGCCATAAAGATGAAGCTGTCCATGTTATACAAAAACGCCTGATGCGACTGAGGTGATGGCACACAGCCGATATGGCTGGGCACGTTAGTACCCAGTGCGAGCAATTCACCTAAGATCCAATCTCCGCCCATTTGAAACAGCGCTTTGTCTTGCGTGAGTGCTAAGGTGGCGGTGTCCCATTTCGCGTTGGCAAGATCGTTGGCCACTAAATGGCTTAAGGCGCGAAAGTCATCAAGGGCGCTGCGCATTGTTGGAGAATTAATCGCGCTCGGCTCTAGCTGGACTAAGGCGCGTTGGTAGAATTCGACACCTCCCGTTGCGATAACAAGGCTTTCAAAAAGCTGGGCGATCTGCCACGGTTGCTGGCCAACGGCTAGCGGCATAATACCGTGCGCGTTGGCGACTTTCATCGCGGCAAACATCTCTTGCCAAGTTGCCGGCACGGCTAAGTTAAGTTTGGCCAGCAATTTATGATTCACCCATAGCCAGTTCATTCTGTGCAAAGTGAGCGGCAGTGCAACATAGCCGTTCTGAGTCTTATTAATTTGCTGCGCCAACGGATAGAGGGTTTTATCCCATTGCTGCTCATCAGCAACTGGATTGATCGCATGTAAAATGCCGATCGCATCCCAAGATTTAATACTCGGTCCTTCTATTTGCGCGAAGTGGGGTGTGTTGCCCGCTAAAGCCCGTGCTTGCAAAACGGTCATCGCACTGTCACCGCCGCCCCCGGTGACAGGCGAGTAGGTGAGTGGCATTTGATGGGCGGCAAGCTCTTGTTGCAATACCGTCAGCGCTTTTTGTTCGCCTTTAGAAGTCCACCAATGAAGAAGTTCCACCTGCGCCAACGCGTGAAAGGAGGGGATAGTTAATAGTGAAAATAATAGCCAACGCATAAATTGCTCTCTTAAACTAATCTCTTGGAAACATCAGCTCAGCGCACAGGCCGCCTTGCTGGGTTAAACTAAGCTCTAACTTACCGCCATGGGCTTTGGCAATACTCTGTGAAATCGTCAGCCCAAGCCCGGTGCCTTCTTGCTCGCCTTGCGGATTGTTGCGATAGTAAGGTTCGAACAATCGCTCCAATGATCCCTCATCGAGGCCTGAGCCTTGATCGGTCACTTGGATGGTGAGCGCTTCGGGCGTATCGGTAAGAGTGATGGAAACACAGCCGCCATACTTGATCCCGTTGTCGATAAGGTTTTGCACGCAGCGCTTGATGGCTAAAGGTTTACCGGCAAAAGGCTGGCACGCCGTTAGTTGGTAGTTCACCTTAGACTCGTCCGCACTGACGCTTTGGATAGCGTGAGAAAGTAAGGTCGGCATGTCGATAGACTCAATTTCCTCATGAATATCGGTCTCTTTGATGCACTGCAGCGCGCCCTTAACCATTAGGTCGAGGTCGTTAGCAATGCGGCCAAAACGTTCGCGGTCAATATCGTTATCCAGCATTTCTGCCCGCAGCTTTAAGCAGGCGATCGGGGTTTTCAAATCATGAGATATGGCGCCAAATAGCATTTCGCGGTCTTTAATGTGGCTTTCGACCCGACGATTCATCTTATTAAACGCGTGAATGGCGGCGCGTAGCTCAACGCTGCCTTCCTCTTTGACTTGTGGCACCTTGAGTCGTCCTGACATAAGCGTTGCGGCTTTGGCGAGGTTGCGAACCGGGCGAATTTCTTTTCGTACCACAAACCAAGTGCACACCAATAACAACAGCGCAGAAAAGACCATAGTGACCGCTTCACGGATATTGAAATACTCGGTTTCGAGATTGACGTATGGGGCTGGGAGTACCGCCGCTAAATAGAACCACTGATCTGGCGCCACTTCGATTTGCATCACCAAAATGGGCGGATTGATGTCGCCGTAAGAGAGGGTGTAGTGAGCCCAAAGTAGGGGCAGTTCATCAATAGGGAGCTCATTGTTAAAGACTTTTAAGTTTTCACGGCGGGTAAACTCCAGCTGGATATTCGGCTCGCCACCGAGCTCTTTTTGAAGTACTTCGCGTACGTGATCAATCACCAGCGCTTTACGTTCACTGTTGGGTAGTGCGGTTATCGGCAGCGGATGGTTATTCAAGGACACAAAAAAACGCGTTCCGCCCATATTGCGCAGTTGATTGAGCACCAAGTGACGATACTCAGCGGGTAACGATTGAAAGAACGAAATCGTTGAAGAGGCGCTCAGTGCCAAGCTATGTACGGTATTGATTAGTCCCTCTTGATCTTTTTTACTCGATTGTTGGTACCAAATCACGCCAGAAAACAGTTGGGCAAGAATGATCACGGTTAATAGAAATAAACTGGTACGGGCGGCGAGTGAGGTCGGCCAAATCTTAAATTTCATAATGGGCGCTCGTGGTCAGCATATAGCCTTTGTTGCGAACCGTGAGGATCAGCGACCTATCTTTATCTTCAAGGTGATGGCGCAGACGACTAATTTGCACATCGATGCCGCGCTCTAAAGGATCGGCGTCACGGCCCCATATTTCCCGTGCAATATCATCGCGAGAAAGGATCGACTCGGCATGAGAAATGAAGAGCGCCAGCAAAGATAAGTCGGCCCCAGAAAGCTGCTTGACGCTGCGGGTCTCAAGGTTGGATAACTGCCTTGTTACCGTATCAAGCTGCCACTGAGCGAAGGTGACTTTGCGGGCCAGTTTGGTTTCTGTCGTGTTTTGGCTACGGCGTAAAATGGTTTTAATTCGAGCCAGCAATTCTCGTGGGCTAAAGGATTTGGTGATGTAATCATCGGCGCCCATTTCAAGCCCGGCAACCCGGTCGGCTTCTTCGCTGACGGCGGTGAGCATAATAATAGGGGTATCACAGAGTCGGCGCAGCTTTTGGCACAAGGTAAAGCCATCATCCCCCGGCATCATGATATCTAAAATGATCAGATCGGGGGTGTGGCGTTCTAGCTGTTTCCACATCACCTGGCCGTTTTCGGCACTGAGCACATCAAATCCGGAGCGGCCTAAGTATTCGGTTAAGGCGTCTCTAAGCTCGAAGTTATCATCTACCACCAAAATCTGCTTATTTTCCATAGACAGTTCATACCTTTAGTTATCCCTTATGTATGATGCATGGAGCCTATTTATAAAACAATCCAAGCTTAGGTAATTTACTGCTTACAAAGCATATTTTTTGTAAGCACTCTCTTACAAAGCTGTTGCCATTTGTAACCTTACGCGAAAACGTTTGCGATAACCTAATTACGAACTCAATCAATCGAACGCGAAACGACTTGTTGCGGCTTAATTCGGGCGCAATGAACACTCATAAAATCTAGCTCCAACCAGGAGGGAATATGTTAGGTAACGTATTTGGACAATTACAAAAAATAGGCCGCTCGTTAATGCTGCCGGTGGCGGTTTTACCCGTCGCCGGTTTAATGTACGGGATAGGTAATGCGGGTTTTGCTTTCATTCCAGATGCGCTGAGCAAAATCATGCTTGCAGCAGGGGATGGGGTCTTTGGTAACATGCAATTGATGTTTGCGGTCGGTGTCGCTCTTGGTTTGTCAAAGGGTAACGATGGCGCCGCTGCACTGGCGGGCTTAGTCGGTCTTATTATTATGAATGCCTCGTTAGGGGTGGTTACTGGCCTGCGCGGAATGGAAACCGATGCCACCATTATGGGGGTCGCGACTCTACAGACCGGGGTGTTTGGCGGGATCATCATGGGGGCAATCGCTGCAGCGATGTATAACCGCTTCTACAATATTCGCTTGCCGGAATACTTTGGCTTTTTTGCGGGTAAACGATTTGTACCTATCATCACCGGTTTAACAGCAATAGTTGTGGGCGCATTCATGGCGTTCGCTTGGCCGCCAGTTGGACAACTTTTAGATACCTTCTCTCATTGGGCAGCTTACCAAAACCCGGTATTGGCATGGTCAATCTATGGCGCAGGTGAGCGTTCACTCTTGCCTGTTGGTTTGCACCATATCTGGAATGCCCCGTTCTTCTTTGAAGTCGGCAGCTACATCGACCCAGACACAGGCAAAGAGATCACCGGCGAGCTTTCGCGCTTCTTTGCGGGCGATAAAACAGCGGGTTACTTGTCTGGTGGCTTCATGTATTCAATGTGGGCACTGCCTGCTGCGGCGCTGGCGATTTATCACTGCGCGGCACCAGAGCGTAAGAAAGTGGTTGGCGGCTTAATGATGACAGCGGCGCTGACCTCATGGTTAACGGGTATCACAGAGCCAATTGAATTCACTTTCTTGTTTGTGGCGCCAATCTTATACGTTATCCATGTGTTCTTAACGGGTATTGCGTTTGCTATTACTGCGTTCCTAGACATTAAACACAGCACCGACTTTGCTCACGGCGCCATTCAGTTCTTCTTGTATTATCCAATGTCGAGCAACGCATGGCTGTTCTTCATCATTGGCCCACTGTGGGCGGCGCTGTACTACGGCTTGTTCCGCTTGCTTATTACTAAACTAGACCTGAAAACCCCAGGGCGTGAAACCGACCCAGTTAAAGTCGAGTTAAGCGCGAAACTTGATGAAGTCGCGGTAGATATTGTGGCGGCGCTAGGAACCAAAGCCAACATTAAGTCCGTCGATGCTTGTATCACTCGCTTACGTGTTTCGGTAAAAGACATCAGCAATGTCGATGTCGATAAGCTAAAACGCCTTGGTGCCCATGATGTTTTAGTCATCGGCGATAGCCTACAAGCCATCTTTGGTACCCAGTCTGACAACATCAAAACCGAGATAAATGGTGTGTTAGCGATGGGCTAAACGGAAATTCATACATCTTACCACCCCCCGTATAGGTAAGTGCTCCGAGCCAACTTGTCATGAGTTGGCTTTTTTTATGAATCAAATATCACCAATTCGTCCAAACTATAACCGCGCGAACGTTTGCGTAAATAAATGTGATGCAAGTCTCGTTTTTATCGCTATACTCCTCGCTCGGTTAAAGCCGATGCTTTGCCAATACAAGCCGTCACATGGATTTGTGAATGACCCCAAGGACAGGACCAGCTAGTTCTAACTGCTTGTATAAGGTGAAATACAATGACTTTGTCGTTCCAATCTATTTTTGGTAGGCACTTTGCCCCTGCTGCCATTTTTACATCTTCTTATGCTAGCGCATTTCGATCCGCTTCACTGCTAGCCGAGGACATGTAAGGTAATGAATATTCTTTTTAGTATTGTTGGTATAATCTCTTTAATGCTTTGTGCGTTTTTACTTTCTGAAAACCGTAAAGCGATTAATTGGAAAACCGTTTCTCGCGCGTTAATGCTTCAAGTTGGCTTCGCGGCGTTGGTGCTTTATTTCCCATGGGGACAAGCGGCACTAGGTGGATTAAGTAACGGTGTTTCTAGTTTGCTTGGGTTTGCCGATGAAGGCATCAAATTCCTCTTTGGTGACCTAGCCAGTACTGGATTTATCTTCGCTGTTCGCGTTCTTCCTATTATCATTTTCTTCAGCGCACTTATCTCCGCCCTTTATTACTTGGGCATTATGCAAAAAGTCATCGAGTTCATCGGTGGTGGTATTCAAAAATTCCTTGGTACAAGTAAAGCTGAATCTCTCGTTGCAACGGGCAACATCTTCCTTTCTCAAGGCGAATCGCCGCTTCTTATCCGTCCTTTCCTTGCTAAAATGACTCGCTCTGAACTGTTTGCTGTAATGGCAGGTGGTATGGCGTCGGTTGCTGGCAGCGTATTGGGTGGTTATGCCGGTCTCGGTGTCGAGCTTAAATACCTTATTGCAGCAAGCTTCATGGCAGCGCCAGGTAGCTTGATGATGGCGAAGATGCTAGTTCCTGAGCAAGACACGCCAAGTCAGCAGCTTGATATGTCTATGGACAAAGGTGACCAAAGCAACGTAATTGATGCCCTAGCAAGCGGCGCAATGAACGGCATGAAAGTAGCGGTTGCTGTGGGTACTATGCTTATCGCATTTGTGAGTGTGATTGCAATGGTTAACACTGGCCTAGAGTCGCTAGGTGGTGTGGTTGGTTTTGAAGGCGTAACGCTACAAGCTATTTTCGGTTACGTTTTCTCGCCACTTGCATGGTTGATTGGTATCCCAAGCAATGAAGTTCTTATGGCAGGTTCTTACATCGGCCAGAAAGTAGTAATGAACGAGTTCGTCGCATTTATCGACTTCATTGAGAACAAGGCACTGCTTTCAGAGCACAGCCAAGTGATCATCACGTTTGCACTGTGTGGCTTCGCTAACATCGGTTCGATTGCAGTACAGCTTGGTTCTATCGGTGTCATGGCACCAGAGCGCCGTGCAGAAGTAGCTAACCTAGGCTTTAAAGCCGTTATCGCAGGTACACTTGCTAATCTGATGAGTGCTTGTTTGGCGGGTATGTTCTTGCTGATGTAGTGGGTTTGGTTACCGGTGACGGGGAAACAGGTTACAGGTAACGAATCTTAACTACGTGAATTTATGGCCTAGCGTGATGCTAGGCCTTTTTCGTTTTATGTCGTGCGTTTTTTTAGTATCATCACACTCCCTCAAATGAAAACAATATGTATTTATGTCTAGTCGTTTTTTAAATAGCGTTCCGGTTGGCGTGCGCTTTATGGTGCTATCGGCGTTTGCTTTTGCGCTGATGACCAGTTGCGTGAAATTGGTGAGCACCCACGGTATTCCGGTGTTTGAAATCGTTGCCGCTAGGGCGCTGGTCTCCTTGTTGATTAGTTACGTAGACGTAAAGAGAAAGCGCATTTCGGTGTGGGGCAATAATAAGAAATTGCTTATTGCGCGCGGTGTTGCCGGATCGCTCGCTTTGATCTGTGTTTACTACGCAGTAGCGACCTTACCATTGGCCGAAGCGACCATTTTGCAGTACCTACACCCGGTCTTTACCGCCGTTTTGGCTTTGGTATTTCTTAAAGAGCGAATTCAAGTTTCGACCATTATCTGCATTGCGTGTTGTATTGCTGGCCTTGGTTTCATAGTCAGCCCTAACTTTTCAGTAGAAAACACCGCAGACTTGCCGTTATTAAGCGTTGGGGCGGCATTGCTCGGAGCCTTTGGTAGCGCGATTGCGTATGTGATCGTCAAGCGTTTAAGCAGCACGGAAGACAGCTCGGTTATTATTTTCTACTTCCCCCTCATTGCACTGCCATTGTCGATTTTCTTACTGGGTGATGATTTTGTTGTGCCTAATGCCCAAGCCCTAGTGCTACTGCTATTTGTGGGCATCTTTACCCAAGTAGGGCAAGTGGGTTTGACGAAAGCGATGAGAACCGAAGTGGCAAGTAAGGCAACGGCGTACTCTTATGTGCAAGTGGTGTTCTCTATTATTTTCGGCTGGTTGCTGTTTAGTGAAGTGCCATCAATGTGGACATGGGCGGGGGGAAGCTTAATTATTGCCGGCGCCTTGATAAACGTGTTTGGCAGTAAAAAGTCCAAACCGTTAAAGGCCAAGCCCGCGGTTTAGTACCAGTTCATTGAAATTAATAAAAGGTCACATTGTGGCCTTTTTTATTATTGACGTCTTCATCGAAAAACTGACGGCTCTTTGTGGTCATTGCTTCAATTGCCTTACTGATTATATTAAATTTAGCGCTTCACTTGTTCTCATAAGGGATCGTAATGAGCCAAAATTTAAGGGATTTTTCTGTACAGATACCGCTTTCTCAGGAGTTATTTGAATTTCAAAATCAGGTGAAAGAGAAGCTGTATGATTTTAACCACGCTCGGCCTTCGGACTTACAAGGCAGAAAAACGATCCTAGCGCAGTTGTTTGGTCACTATGGCGGTGTTCACGTTGTGCCGCCGTTTTATTGCGATATGGGCATTAACATCCATTTTAAGGCGGGCGGATTTATCAACACCGGGGTGAAGATCCTAGATCTTGCTCGTGTGACGATAGGTGACCATGTACAAATTGGCCCAGACGTGATTATCACCACAGCTTGTCATCCCCTTGATCTCGCCGAGCGAGTGAGGCCTATCGCGACAGCCAATCCGATCACCATCGGAGACAGTGTATGGATTGGCGCGGGTGCAATTATACTTTCTGGAGTAACTATCGGTGATCATAGCGTGATTGGTGCTGGTAGCGTTGTTACTAAAGACATTCCTGCTGACAGTGTGGCTGTGGGCAACCCGTGCAGGGTTGTAAAAACCATAGAACATGGTGAAATGCCAACTGAGGCAGAGCTAGATGAGATGTGGCAGGGGCTATGAGTAAATCCATTCAAGGCTTAAGGCAGCAATATCACTTTCGTCATTCCGAGCAAGGCTTGCTTTCTTGGGATGTCTTTCGCTTGATAGAGTTGGCGAAGAACTTACCCGTTATCGAGGTTGCGTTACTAGACATTGCCGAACTTGATGAAGAGTTTTGGTATGAGCTGGGCGGGGCGAGGCCGACATGCGCGAATATCGTTGAGCACGCAGAGTTAATTAACAAGGCTGATTTGAGTTACCCAATCATATTGTGCCATCAAGGGCGGGTAATGGATGGGATGCACCGCGTGGGTAAGGCGAAAATGCTGGGTCACACCGTGATCAAGGCAGTGAGATTTCAAGAATACCTCCCGCCCGACTATGTTGGGCTAGCAGCCGATGAGCTGCCATATTAAAAAAACTCCCCCAACACCGGATATAGGAGTGAAAGGGGAGTTAAAGACTGGTTATGCCGTTCGAACGGCTTTAACGAGCAATTTGTTTGGCTGCGGTATCCAGCGCTTGTTTAGAGGTCTGTTTGCCTAGGATGGCATTTTCAATCGCGGCGCCTTCTGCAAACCAGTAAGCGGTCATTTGCGGAATGTTCGGCATGATTTCGCCATTTTCCGCGTTGATCATGGTTGAACGAATGCGTTCATCACTTTCAATGATTTTTTGGAACGACTTAAGGGTGACAGCGCCAAGCGGTTTGTCATCGTTCATGATCTTCAGCGCGTCATCTTGGAATAGGTAGTTTTCTAAGAACTCGACCGCTAAGTCTCCATTTGGACTCGCCGCATTAATCCCCGCGCTGAGTACACCAACAAATGGGTTGCCTTTACCGCCGTTTAAGGTCGGGAGAACGGCCACTCCGTAGTTAACGCCAAGCTTATCTAAGTTGCCCCAAGACCACGGCCCATTGATGGTGAGCGCGACTTTACCTTTGCTAAATTCGGCTTCTGAAACCGAGTAATCCATATCTGGGTTAACAATGTCTTTTTTCACGAGATCGACCAGAAACTCCAACCCCGCAACTCCAGCTGCGTTATTGACGCCAGTATTTTTGGCGTTGAAGCCGCCCGCGACTTTTTCAAACGCATAAGCGCCGCCAGAAGAGATCATCGGCCAGGTAAAGTAGGCGTTTTTCACATCCCACATGATGGCGCGCTTGCCTTGTTTTTCCATCTCTTGGTGGATTTGTGCTAACTCTTCCCACGTTTTTGGTGGGTGAGGGATCAGGTCTTTGTTATAGATAAGAGACGGTGTTTCAATCGCAACCGGGTAACCCACCAATTTGCCGTTTACGGTTACCGCATCCCAGCTAAAGCCAACCAACTTATCTTTAAACTCTTGGCTTGGTTTTACTTCTTGTAATAAGCCCGATTCTGCGTAACCGCCAAAGCGGTCGTGGGCCCAAAAAACAATATCTGGCCCGTTACCTGTGGCTGCGGCTTGTTGAAAGCGCGATTCTAATGATTCTGGGTGCTGGACGATAACTTTAACGCCGGTATCTTCTTCAAATTGCTTGCCTATTTGCGCCAAACCTTCGTAGCTTTTGTCGCCGTTTATCCAAATGACGATTTCGCCTTCTTCCATGGCTAAAACAGGTGAAGCCATTAAAGAGGCGAGGGTGAATACGGATATGCTTTTGAGTATAGTTTTCATAGTATTTTCCATCAAAACACGGATTTCATGGCTTTAATAGTTGCGACTTATCAAAGAGAAAGAAGCCGTGACGCGTGAGTAGTAAAGCAAGGATAAGGGGTTAAATGGTGCTTGAGAAATAGCATTGGGAGGGAGTGATATAGATAAAATCTATTTCGTGATAGCTGAATCAGCGCTCCTTCAAAGAAATCACCGATAATGGTTGCTTAGCAATCTTGCGAAGTGTGAACAGGATTGCTACAAAGCGGCACGTGGGTTATGAGGAGGTGCTCAGTATTTAAATGAAAATGTTTGAACTGCGTCGAGAAAAAACATGTGCCATTTGTTGTGTTTGGTTGGTTTATTATATTGGTTATCAATACGTTGTTGGTGATAATTAGGTGTGATAGATGAATATGAGATATTGCGAACGGTGCAAAACCGAAACCGAACATCAAGAAACATTAGAAAGAAAGCCGTCGAGCTATGATCAGAATAAAAGCATTTTTGGTCGGATAATGCTGTTTGTTCACGAGTTTATCAATGGTGGTCATTACTACAATATGAATCGTTTTGTTATCTGCAAGCAGTGTAGCACCAAGGTACTGGACAACAAAGGGACGGAGTTCGAGTAAGCGCTCTCCTGCCCACTAGTGGGTTGGTGGGCGGCTGCCTTTCATTAGCGCATCAAGTTTTCTTTGTGCATGCTTGGGGTTGTTTAAGTCAACAGCTTCAATCATTTCACATTCATCTCTTATCATTTCTTCAATAAGGCTAGGGTAGTGGCGGCAGTCTTCGGGACGGTCTAAATAGATACTGCAAGTGTATTTGTTTGGCTCACAGGCGCTTCGCTTGGGCATCAGTTCGAGAAAAGGACAGCGCGTAAGCTGAACGCCGGTTTTTGGATCGAACCAGATCTGATCGCCTTTCACGTATTGGAATATGTCTGGATTAAACAGCTCCCATAGATAGATCTCTTCAGGGGTTGCCGCAAGCGCGCCATCGCCGTATTTGATGCAGCATTTACCGCATTGATTACAATCTTTCATCGTCTACCAGCAAGAAGGTCAATATCGGCGCATTGTAGCATTGATCTGACCTCGGTATGAGAGTCGCTGTAACGATTCGCCTTGAAATCATTAACAAGGCGAATCGTTTTGTAGCGCTAAAGCGTGTAGGCAAACGCGGCCAGTGGTGGCAGTTCGAGGTGGATATAACCGATGCCATCACGAACGATGAGCGACATGGTGGCAGGAGTGTCTATTTGCTGAGTCAGTTGGTGGATGCCATCGCTAAGCTGCCAAGCGCTAATCACAGCCTCGGGGATGGTGGCCTGCGTGTTGAGCGCACGATGCTTATCAAAGTTAGCCGCTGCGAGCACAAAGCTACTGTCGTTATGCCTACCAAAGAGGTAGCCTTTGTCGCCAAGCGCAGCTTGGTTACTTTGGTAGAGCTCATCAAACTCTCCGGTGAGAGCTTCGCACTCTAGGGAGAAGTTAAGCAGCGATTGATAGAAGTCTCGAAGCTGTCGCTCACTCTCACTTAATTGGCCACCATCAAACTCGCCGTTGTTCATCCAGCGCTGATGGGCGGGCACACCAACATAATCGAAAATAGACGTACGTGAAGGCTGACCAAAGCCGCCAGTTTCTGCGCCGCGTTCGCCAACTTCTTGGCCAAAATAGGTCATGGTTGGCGCACTGCTCAAAAGCGTGCTAACCAACATAGCAGGTTTGCCATTCTCTCCGCTACCCGCAAACTCGTCACACGCAAGGCGCTGTTCGTCGTGGTTATCAAGAAAATGAAGTAAGTGGTGCTCAATATCGGCGTAGCGCTGGTAGATTGGGCTAATAACATTAGTTGATGCCTCATCGCGAATAATCGCTTTCAAGCTATCGTAAAGATCCACCTTGTCGTACAGGTAATCCATTTTGCCTTTATGAATGTAGTCGCGATAAAGGTCTGGCTGGTATACCTCGGCCATTAAAAAAGCGTTTGGATTGACGGCTTTAATGCTGGAGTTCATAAAGCTCCAAAACTCGACCGGCACCATTTCTGCCATGTCATAGCGAAAGCCATCGACGCCTTTTTCAAGCCAATAAAGGGCGATATCGCGAAACTTGTACCACGAGTTAGGGAGCTGGTGCTGCTGCCAAAATGTTAGGTGTTCTTGATGCGTCTTGCCTTCAAAACCTGCAGGCAGGCTAGGGAAGTCGTGACTGCCATCTGGGCGAACGCCATAATTCACTTTGACGGTTTCATACCAGTCGTCAAAGCTTGGTTTAGCCAGTCGAGAGCCGTTGCCCGTCCACTTTGCTGGGAACTCATCAAACGGCGCAATAAATTGCAGCGTTTGCTTGCAGCCAAGTGGTTGCAGGCTTTCGGGAATGTCTGGGGCTTCAAAAGACTGATCGGGTAAGTAATAGAAATTGTTGTCGCGATGATACTCAAGGCTCGTGTCATCATCGGCTCCAAAATCTTTTACGCCACTTGGGTTGTTCAAACCTTGGTACTGGCGAGCAACATGGTTAGGTACGATATCGATGATAACTTTCAACCCGTTGCGATGGCTGCGCTCAACGAGTGCTTCGAACTCCTGCATGCGGTTTTTAGGGGTTTGCGCCAGATCTGGATTAACCGAATAATAGTCTTTAACCGCGTATGGCGAACCCGCTCGACCTTTCACCACTAATGGATGATCGTTACTAATAACTAAATCTGTGTAATCGCCAATTAGGGCGTGATGAGGCACTCCGGTGTACCAAATATGGGTGATCCCGAGCGCTTTTATTTCTTGTAAGGCTTTGTCGGTAAAGTCATTAAACTTACCAACCCCGTTCTGCTCTATGGTGCCCCAAGGGGTGTTGTTGGTATTGGTGTTGCCAAACAGCCGTGTGAAGACTTGATAGATCGAATATTTATTTTTATGCATAGGGTTTTTCTTGTTATGGTTTCACATTCGATCATAGGCTAGCTTATGTTTAGCGGTTAGAAATCCTCCTTAAAAGGACAACTTGGGGGCGTAGAGCGAAGGAGCGCAAATGAAAATTCGAACTTTTGATATTCAAGACACAGAGCGAGTGGTTGAGCTCTGGCATCAATGCGGGCTAGTAAAACCGTGGAATAACCCTTACCAAGACATTACCACCAAGCTTGCTCAGGGCGCCGACTTGTTCTTGGTTGGAGAAGTGGACTCTCGCGTTATAGCGTGTGTCATGGGCGGTTATGAAGGGCATCGCGGCTGGGCAAACTATTTAGCGGTTGACCCCAGTGCGCAGGGGGCAGGCTACGGCCGTGTGCTAATGGCGGATCTAGAGTTGCGCTTGAAACAAAAAGGTTGCCCTAAGATCAACCTACAAGTGCGAAGAGCCAACACTAAGGTGATTGAGTTCTATCTTAGCCAAGGCTTTCAGGTTGATGATTCGGTGAGCTTAGGTAAGCGTTTAGATGGCGTGAGTTATCAGGCGTGATTCACCAATAGGCTAAATAGGCCAGAAACGAAAAAAGCCAGCGCACTGCGCTGGCTTTTTAAATCTAAGTGCGGATTACGCTTCAGCGGTAGCAGGTGTTGCTGCTTTTTTCTCGCTGTACATCTTCATTAAGAAGTAGACGTTAACGCAAGCGATGAAGCCGTTGGTTACAACAACTGGCATTGCATCAATCGCTAGGCCGTACGCAGTGAACAGTGCACAACCAATGAAGTTAAGGACACGTAGCAGTACGATGTCTTTCATCATTAAAGAAATAGCAACCATCACAGATGATGCGTAACCTAAAATTTCAACCATATTAAAATCCATAATTTCGACCCTCTATTTAATCGGTTTTAACCGAGTCCAATTCTTCTCTTCATGAGATAAAGGGGAAGCTCCATGCCCCGAACGGTTATTTGTTTTTTGTATGGCTGGACTATAGCAAGGGCAGCGGCGTTGGAAAATAGCCGGATTTGCGTAAAGTGAAGGTTAGCGATTACGCAAACGTTTAATAGAGGAATTTGCTAAATTAAATAACTAAATCTGTTGAATGTGGGCGTGGTGGGTATTCATTTGGTGAATGTTTTGTGGCGAGGTAGAAAAAACCCGCTTCGAAAAGCGGGTTTCAAGAAATTATTTCTTACCGTGAGTTTGCTTGTCAGCTTCAGTCAGTTCACGGATTTTGCGGCTGATGTCGCGGCGTGCTTTAGAAATCTCAGCACTTTTGATGATGTGATCATCAACGCGGTCTTCGTAGTCCGCTTTCATGTTCTTAACGATAGTTACGATTTCATCGTGGGTCATGTCTGCCTTGATGTAATCTAGCAAGTTTTCTAGTAGATCAACACGTTTGGTGTTATCCCTAACCTTCTTCTCGTTGTCTTGTAGTTCGCGTTTTAGTTTATTCTTGCGGCGCGCTTGGCCTACGATTTCAAATACGTTGTTCATAGATTCCTTTTCCTAATACTAGGTCTTGAAGATGAGGTCTAAACTGATTAAAGCACAATGATGCAGTGCTTAACAGACTTTAGATCAATCCCTTGTGCTTACTGCTGATTTTTTCGACACACAGTTGGCTTGATGTGGCATTGTCTAACTCATCGCTATATGATGCTAAACCTTAATGACAATGATATGACGAGCGCCTAGCGCCACTTATAATGATGACAAAGTTAGAAAAACAGCCACAGCTTAACGTAAAATTGCAGCACGCTTACCGAGCTGGCCGAGAGTTTGAAGAGTTGGTAGAAATAGAGCTAAGTCACTCCAAAATAGTGGTATTACAAGAAGATGGAACCAAGCTGCGCGTCCCCGTCTTAACTTGTCATTAAATTGAGTGGAGAGAGCTTTAATTTGGCACATCAGCGTGCCGAGACAATAATAAGGAAAGCGTTATGAGTATTGAATTGAGTGCAATCGAAGCACGTATTATTGGTTGTTTGATTGAAAAAGAAGTGACAACCCCAGATCACTATCCTTTAACCCTTAATAGTTTAACTACCGCTTGTAACCAAAAGAGCAACCGCGAACCTGTGCTCGCGCTATCAGAGTCGGACGTTTTAGACGCCACCCAGGCGTTATCTGAGCGCCGCTTGGTTACCGATGAAAGCAGCTTTAATAGCCGCGTTTCTAAGTTCCGTCACCGTTTTTGTAACACCGAATTTGGCAGTTTGCAGTTTAGCGACCAAGAGCGTGCGATTGTATGCTGCATGCTGTTACGTGGCGCTCAAACTCCGGGTGAAATCAGAACGCGCACCAATCGCCTGTGCACTTTTAGCGACACCAAAGAAGTCGAGCAAGTGTTAGAAGCACTAGCAAACCGCGACTCTGGCGCTTTAGTGGTTAAACTACCGCGCGAACCAGGCAAGCGTGAATCTCGCTACCAGCACCTATTTTGTGGCGAAGTGGACGTAGAGCAATTAGCGGCTGTGGCCGCCGCTACCGCCACACCAAGCTCTGGCAACGTAGGCCGCATTGAAGCGCTAGAAGCAGAAGTGAACGAGCTGAAACAAGAACTGGCCGAGCTAAAAAGCATGGTTGAAGATCTGCTTAGCTAACCCCGCACTTAATGGCCGATATTAATAACAACAGCTGGTTCATCTACCTCATCCGAACCAGCTCTAACGCTTTGTACTGCGGCATTACCAATGACGTAACAAAGCGTTTCTTAGCTCACCAACAAGGCAAAGGCGCCAAAGCCTTGCGCGGCAAAGGCCCACTGGAACTGGTGTGGCAGCAAACCGCCACAGACAAAAGCGAAGCGCTAAAAGTCGAATACCGCATCAAGCAGCTATCTAAACGTCAAAAAGAAAACTTGGTGCAAAGCCAAGGTGTGTTCTCATTAGGTTAACCGTCTAAAATTCCCTTGCTTGTAGATCAAAATCGACCCGTATAACTCACCAATCGCCATCTCTGAAACAATAACCGCACCTCGTGGCGAATAATTTAGATTAGCTCACAAGGCGTTAGTGCGTTCAAGTTCATATTGTGATGAAATGGCGGTAAGATCAAATTGGGACGGGCGAGGAGAAATTCTACAGCCTCGTCATTGAACAGTTAAAATCTAGAATAGGTAACTCGATGTTTTTAGAAAGTTTTCATCATGTAGCGATAATATGTTCCGATTACAGTGTTTCAAAGCATTTCTATTCTGAAATTTTAGGGCTAGAGATAATTGCGGAAACCTATCGAAAAACTCGTTCTAGTTATAAGTTGGACTTAATGCTACCAAGTGGTGGACAAATCGAGCTGTTCTCATTCCTCAATTCACCAGAAAGGGTATCGAATCCGGAAGCACAAGGTTTAAGGCACTTGGCTTTCTCTGTCGTTTCAGTTGCTCAATCGATAGAACATTTACGCTCTCATGGCGTGGAAAGTGAACCTATCAGAGTAGATGAGTTAACAGGTAAGCAGTTTACTTTTTTCAGAGATCCAGATGGTTTACCTTTAGAGCTATACGAAAAATAAGCATAACTAACAAGGATTAAGCGCTACGCAGTTAGCGTTAAATGTAGGCTATTCAAATAAGAATTCTTCCTTACTTTCAATCCATTGTGGGTAGGGCTTCATTGCTTTTGTATAGATGGTACTTTCATAATGAGACCTTAACCATTTAGCGACGTTTACGTATCTCGATTGAGCAAACCACCTCTTTTCTACCC
>Ga0209379_10000348_pt1 | contig 42628 bp, 42 predicted proteins | sample tdDd001_FD_187124 | JGI IMG/M metagenome (GOLD analysis project Ga0209379, IMG submission 187124) | Marine sediment microbial communities from the Atlantic coast under amendment with organic carbon and nitrate - tdDd00.1 (SPAdes)... | ecosystem: Environmental > Aquatic > Marine > Coastal >... | reverse complement strand
GAAGCGTTAAACACTTCCATCAACACATCTGTTTTTTCACTAAAGCGCCCCTGCCATGCTTTCATCGCCGACCTCCTCATAAACCGTTATTTTTGCATCTGAATGTCCAGTATTATAAAATTCACTTTGTTTTATCTGACTCATTTTTAACGGTAACGTAAACAAGTTAATAAATCCTTCTGCATCTTTTTGATTGTAAACATCGTCTTCACCAAAAGTCACATATTCCATATCATACAATGAATTTTCAGAGATGGATGCAATAGCACTCACTTGTCCTTTAAACAATGATAGTTTAACTTTACCACTAACAACTTCCTGTGTTTTATTTATAAAAGCATCTAAAGAAAACTTAAGTGGTGAGAACCATAATCCGTCATAAACCAAATCTGCATAAATGGTTGACATCATTTTTTTTGTATTCATCGTTGATCTATCCAAAACAAGATTTTCCAACGCTTGATGTGCTTCGTGTAAAATGGTACCACCCGGTGTTTCGTATACACCTCTTGATTTCATACCTACCAAACGATTTTCAACAATATCAATTACGCCGACATGATGGATACTCCCCATATCATTTAACGTTTTTAACAAGGTCTTGCCAATCATTTTTTCATCATTCACTGCAACAGGTACACCTTTTTCAAATGTCACAGTAACCACTTCAGGAATATCTGGTGTTTGAGCAATTGGTTTTACCCATTTATAAACATCTTCTTCATGAGATGACCACGGATCTTCTAGATTCCCACCTTCATGACTGATATGAAATAGATTTTCATCTCTCGAATATATATTCTTTTTCGTAACCGTTAATGGAATATTGTACTTCTTTGCGTATTCAATACAATCCTCTCTAGATTTTAATGTCCATTCACGCCACGGTGCAATAATCTTTATATGTGGTGCTAAAGCAATAATGCCAGCTTCAAATCTTACTTGATCATTCCCTTTTCCAGTTGCGCCATGTGCAATGGCTTCAGCGCCTTCTAACTCAGCGATTTCAACTAATTTTTCTGCTATTAACGGTCTAGCATACGCCGTTCCCAATAAATACTTTGATTCGTATACTGCCCCTGCTTTAATACCTTGGAATACAAATTGATCTACAAAACTTTCTGTTGCATCCACAATGTATACCTTTTTAGCACCAACAGCTAAGGCCTTTTTTGAAACCATTTCATAATCTTCTTTTTGACCAACATCTATACAGACTGCAATGACTTCATAATCCTTTTCAACTTCTAACCACTTCAATATTACAGATGTATCTAAACCACCCGAGTAAGCTAACACGACTTTTTTCATACGTCACCTCCAAAAAATAAAAAAATACCCCTCATGGATATTTATACAGAACTCTGATCCATACTTGGGACGATATAAACCGCGGTGCCACCCAAATTAGCTAATGCTCTCTCTTTCAGTACGGATAAATCGATACCTATTCCTTTTAACGGCGGACCCCCGGCTTGTCTTACTTAATTTCTTACAAGCTGCTCCAAAAGGTTCTCAATACTTTCAAACATTGACTAGGCTCACACCATCCCTAGCTCGCTGTACGTTATCCGGTACATTATCCTTTTATTTGCGCATTTCCTTTATTTGAAAGTAATTATACATACCTACGCATAAATAGTCAATACTTTATTTGAATTTTTTTTAATTTTATAAAATACTGGTGATATAATAAGATACGGAGGTTATTATGAGAGTATTTTATGCCATAACATTTAAAAGGGAATCCAAAGAAAAATTAGCGTTATATCGAGATACGCTTATTGATCATACCTTAAAAGGCAAATTCATCGAAACCAAAAATTTTCATTTAACTTTAGAATTCGTCGGAGATATAAAAACAGCTGATTTACATATGTATGAAAGTATCATTGATGAACTGCCACTTTCAAAAATGACTTTAAAAGTGATTCACGTTGGTACTTTTCCTAAAAAAAATAGAGCCATATTATGGCTCGGATTGGAAAGAAATACACAACTTAATCAACTGGTACAAAACATAAGACTTTTAATGGGTACTTATGACTTAGAGTGTGATAAAAGGAAATACCAAGCCCACATCACCTTAGGTAGACAAGTCCTTCTCAGTGAGTCATTAGAAAACTTCATTTTACCGCCACTCGATTTGGAACTTGAGTCTGTCGCTTTAATGCACAGCCATAGAGTTCATGACATTTTGACTTATGAACCAATCTATCAGAAGTTTTTCTAACAACAGTCATTTTTAATAAACCGACTTAAGAACTTTGATTTTTTCAGATAACTTGTAATGATAGCTGCTGCACATCCAACACCTGCATCAACAGAAATAGCTTCTGTAGGACAGTTCATTTGGCATGCACCACATTCTATACACTTGTCTATATCACCAAGTACTACTGTCGTCTTCATAACAAACACTTGATGAGGACACACCTCAATACATCTCTTACAATCAATACATTTGCTTTTATAAAATGAGAGTGTGACAACATTTTCTAAATACTTCATAGCATCACCTCCACTATACCAAGTATGATCAACACACCTGAAATAATACTAAGTACACTAAGAACTGGTATGCCCTCTTCCATCTCTTTTTTAACACCTGAAAGAGAAGTAAAAGTTGTAGAGCCAGTATAATTTAAGGCCAAATACCCTGAATAAGCACTACAAAGGATATACCATCCCATCATAAAGAAAGACATCTGATCAATCATGATAAATCCATTAACCGCAAGACTTAACAAGATACCATTTTTGTAAAACATCTTATAGGGTCTAAGGGGTAACAGCGCTGGAAATAAAATAGCACCCGAAACAACTGCCAACATCACCATCACTAGATGATCAAAATTCAACAACGGTAAAATCAAAACAAGTAACAGAACAGGCAATACAACTTTCCATGTTCGAATCACTTCAAGTGGTGTTAAAACCATTCTATCTTTTAACTTGAACGTTACGACTTTCATCTCTTTTGAAGCGTTATATTCATTTCTTATAAATTCTTCTAAATCTTCTATTCTAACCGTACCAAAAACAACCTGATAACCAGTTACTTTTGTAATTAAATGACTTTGTACACCTGGTGCTGATAACTGAGGTAGAATCAATCGTTTCTGGGATGCACATTCTTTAAGATTATAATTATCAATCGCATAAATCAATTCTGCCGTACCGAAACTGCCTTTACCTGCAGCACACCAAACATTGATCCCTTTTGTATCAATAATCAGCAACCAATAATCACCTTTGAGTGTTGATCTCACAAGGTCCACCGTCAATTTATAATTACACGTCACAATAATATCAGAGTCTTTTGTTGGGCGTCCTAATGCATAGAGTCCCGGCTTAACCATGTAACTGTCTCTATGCAATCCAAATCGAACACCTATGTTAGAAATCCTATCACTAAACGATAATTTCGTCTCCATATACATACCATCTAAGGCATGTTCCATTCTTTCATTAGACACATTTTCATGTTTAAGCGCTCTGACTTCATTCATAATACTTTTATCATCAAAACTTGATGCTTTTACATCAACATCTCAACAATTTTTAGTTTCTAACATTTGATCCCCTTTCTATAAAAGGCATCTCAAAAGAGATGCCCATAACTATTTAATGTATTTCAGTGAAAAAGCTTCTCCACTGATGCGTTCAAACAATTCACTATAGTTATAACGCCCTGATGGTTTAATAACTTGTTCATATAAAAAGCTACCGAATTCAAGAGGTTTTTCAGTAATACGTTCTACTTTGTGTTTTTCTTTGAATACACCTGCAAGCATTTCACATGTCACATCACCCATAAAGTAGTTATGCAAGTAGATCGGATGTGTTGTATGATGAATTAGAAAAGCCCATGGTGGTTCATAATCACCTTTTTCAGTGCCTAGAATATCACTATTGATTCTCCAATACATCTCATAGACATCTTCTAAAGACTGATTGTCAGTATGATAAAACTCCTGATCAAACAGTATTCTAGAAACCGTTCTAAGAGCATTCATTTTATTCCATTCTTTGATTTCTTTAAATTCAGCTCTTGCAACTTCTAAATCCTCATCAAAGAATGTTCCAAAGAATGTCTCATCCAATAACAGAGAACCAAATAAATTGGCGATACCCTCTGTAACAATACCATTAACACCTAAATTCATCAAGATTTCATCAGGGTTTTTTAGAAATGAGTGAACGCCATGTCCTGTTTCATGTAATAATACCCCATATTCATAGAATCTATCTTTAACATTCGCTAAAATTCTTGAATCTTTAGCAACTTCTATCGGGAAGTTATAACCCCATTCAGATTTGTTTTGTCTAGAGAAGACATCATAAGTTATATTGTATTCCTCTAAGTTAAATCCAAATTTCTCAAACAGATTAGACACATGTGTATAATACTCTAACATATTCACATTTTTAGAAAGTGATGTTGCTATTTTATTGGATACATAAGACTCATCCCAAGGTAAAATTGTATCATCATTTAAATATTTCTTAGCATACGCTTGTCTCTTTTGATTCATATTTGGTAATACTTCTCTTACTTCTTCTTTCCAAGTAGCGAATATATCACGAGATAAATCTTCTTGATACAACTTCAAATCAACAAATGATTCAAACTCATTTAACTTAGCCATATCTTTTCTCATATTAACAAGATCTAAGAAACCTGCGTCAATCATTGGTTTGTTAATCTGATTCTTAGCCAAGTAAGCTTTTTTTCTTAACGCTCTATCCTCTGAATTATTCATGATCTGTGTCAGTTCAACAGAAGTTGCTTCTTTACCATCTAGTTTAAATCTAAATGTATTTAGAAGCATTGATAATTCATTGGTCTTCTTCTGAATTTTTTCATTCAGCAGATTGATTTCATCTGATTTATGATACGGTTCAAACATCTTAAACACCAAATCCATTCGACGACGATCATCATCGTTTAACGTCATGTTCTTATGTTCTAAAACCACTTTGTATCTTTCTTTATCTTCTAGAAAGTCATTCATTTTTTTATTGCTTGCTTCTAAACCAAAATCATACCCTGCAGTATATTGTACCCATGCAAGTTTTGATCTTTCTACAGACAGTTCATTAAACTCTTTTCCAATTTCAAATATCTTATCTAAGTTTCCCATCTAATCCCCCTAATTCGTTCTTTAAAATGCTGATTACAAAACACAACCAACTACTTTTTAGTTGGTTTTGGCTTTAAGGTTTTTGCATTTTCATGGCTTTTTATTAAATATTCAACCATTTTTTCTGTGTTCATCAACAAGGCATCGGGTACAGTCACATAATCTTTCATCTTTGAACCATAATTTTCAAACATGACCGTATCAAATGTTTCAAGAAACTTTATCCCCTCTTCTTTAGACAAACGTAATCCGAGTACACCATCGTTTCTCATAATTGTATACATATTACCATTCATAGATGTATAAGGCATTGTAACGCCTTTTCTTTCCATACCTGGTACCATAGAAACAACAAGATCGTACTGCTTCAATTGTTCTAATGGAATCTCTATTTTTTTCTTAGGCATACACTACTCCTTTGATAGAATTATGATTTATCCCATAGACCTTAAGTATATTATATCGGATACCGAAACAAATATATACTACTTTAATTCAAGTCGATTAAAAAGTACATCACTCATGCCTAAAATAACAGTTGTCAAAAGTAAATTCACAATAAAACTTCCTAATAGTGCAAAGAATAACGATTGTGATAAGATACCAATGATAATCATGGTAATAATAGATGGCAATAAAACAATGATCATTTGAAGCATTTTAAACATAACCATTAATCTATTAAAGTCCTCAGCAGAGAAAAACAGCTTCATTAGAAAACTTGACATCATCATCATGACATAGAACATCGTTGCTGCAAATGGTAATACAACTAAAGTCATGGATATATGTTGACTCATGACTATATTTGAAATAACCAACACCATAATATTAATAAAGAACCTAATCAAATCTAGTTTCGTCACTGAAATCATTTTATTAATTGCAGTATCAGGTAATGTATAATAATAGTGCATTTTCAGTTCTTGATCCAAAGCCGTATTCATCGAGAATAGAAACTTCATATAGAAATAAACGCCTGTTACGATAACAGCACTATAAGGTTGAGCTTCTCCGTTGATTAGAAATGATGATCCTACTCCAAGAATTAAACAAAGAATGGTTTCCATTGAAAAGAACACACTGATATCGGTTTTCATGGTGATTAGTTTTCTTTTCCAATAGATTGCACCTGCATATTTTTGTGTATCTTTAGCTTTGATCTTTTTCTTCTTGAAGTGAAATCCACTAAATTGCATTTTTCCGCTTCTTGCTTTTTTAATGATTACATCTCTTTCTTCAGAGGTATGAATCACATCTTCATAATAATCGTTACCTAAGAAATACGTTAGTAAAACTAATGTTAAATATAGTCCAATCATCAGTCCTAAATACACATAACTCATTGATGTGATACCATAAAGTGCTGTTAGGGTCAGCTGCTTGCCCCAACCGATAATTGGCAACCAGTTGAGATTATCACTACCCAATCCCCCCATAACAGTTGCGATACTAAATCCTTGGTCTTTAACAGCTAAGAATACTTGAATCCCAGCAATAACAGCTATAACTGCAAATAAAACTTTTAAAAACTTTTGGTTTACATCTGTACGTTGCAGTTTTGTCCCTATGGCAAAGATACAGAAACCCAAAGGTTCTAATACGAGAAAAACCATAGTATAACCAAAACAAGTAATCAGAAGTTCACTCGTTGATGGGTGATAAAGATTAACAACTATTGACAATAAGAATATCAAAGTATATAGACTTGTTAACAAATAAACCGGTATTCTTTTTAGTAAGGTAAACATCAATATTTTTCTTTGATCTATTGGTGATGTAAACAATATATTGATTTCACTCATTTTAAAATAAATACTGGATTTTTTTGTTAAACCATAACCCATCATAAACAACATGATGAAAACACCACCACTGGCATAATTATAAAACGAATCGAAGTTCATCGAACTTTCCGAAAAGTTTTTTGTGTTGTTTAAAATAATCCATGTCATAAAAGCAATATATAATACATATGTAATAATCCTCTTAGGATTTTTAACGATGGACATGACATTATTCTTTAATAAAGTCATCTCTAATTTAAATAACATATTATACGATCTCATCTTCTGTCACCTCTAAGAAAATGTCTTCTAGTGACAAGTCACTATTGGCCTTAAGATCTTCCATTGAACTGTCTACTATGATTTCACCTAATTTCATTACCAAAACACGGTTGCAGGTTTGTTCAATTGAATCTAACAGATGTGTACTGACAAGTATTGTATTACCCGCATTGGCTAATTCTTTCATAATTTTTTTGGTTTCTCTAATAGCTTTTGGGTCAAGACCAATCATAGGTTCATCAAATAAATATAAATCTGCTTGAGTTAATAACCCACAGCAAATACTCAATTTCTGTTTCATTCCTTTTGATAGTTCTTTGGCCAGTTTATCTCGTTTATCCAACAGATCAAATCTTTCAAAATAAGGCACCATTAAAGTCTCCCAATCCTCAACAGCATACGCTTGAGCGATGAACCTCATATGTTCATCAATGGTTAACATATCGTACATTTCAGGAAACTCAGGAATATAGGCAAATTTCTTTTTTGCTTTAATACTCTTATTGTCATGACCTTCAATCGTTATACTACCCGAACTTGTTCTAAGAAGTCCTGCAATCATTTTAATAGTTGTTGACTTTCCAGCACCATTTGGACCAAGAATACCAACAATCTCTCCACTTGTAATCTCAAAACTAACATCTTTAACCGCTTCTAGTTTTTTAAACTTTTTACTCACATTATTTACACTTAACATAACAACCTCCAATTGATATTATTTTAAGTTATTTACATTGATAATCACTTTAAATATTATTAAGATTCTATTAATAACATTTTCTAATTTAATTTTAATTTATCTTATAGCTTCTACTAATAAAATTACCTTATAGTTAAGGTATCAGAACGAGAGGAGATTAGATATGGGATTTTTAATTGGATTACTATTACTTATATTATTTTTAAAGGTATTTGTTGGCATAGGCGTTGGACTATTTAAATTGTTATTAGGCGTACTATTTGTCGTTATATTATTTACAATTGCTCCCCTAGGTTTTTTAGCAATTGGATTATTAGTACCTGTCATCGTCCTAGTGGTCATATTCAGTATCATCGGTTTTATATTAAAACTGATATTTTAATAACAGCTAAGCTGTTATTTTTTTTTGAGTGTGATATAATGCTTAAGGAAAAGGTGGTAAATTATGAAACCAAATATTTTATATGAAGATAAAAGTGTTATTGTATGCATTAAAGAACCTGGCGTGCCAGTTCAGTCTGATCTAACAGGTGATTTAGATTTGTTAACGATGCTCATCAATCACTATAAAAACAAAGGCATTGAAGAACCCTACATAGGCCTTATTCATCGTCTTGATAGACCTGTTGGAGGTTTGGTTGTTTTTGGTAAAACACCAAGAGCTGTAAATCACTTATCAAAACAAATGCAGAAAAGAACGATAAGAAAAACTTATTTAGCGGTAGTAGAAGGATCGCCTGATGATCAAACTTTAATACATTTTCTTAAGAAAAAATTTAAAGGCAATGTCTCATCAGTTGTAGAAGAATCTGTTCCAAAAGCTAAAAAAGCCATTATGCACATTAAGCGTATTTCATCTAAAACAATAGAAGAAAAGAAATACAGTCTTATCAGCATTAAACTTGAAACAGGTCGTCATCATCAAATACGTGTTCAATTGGCTCATATTGGTAATCCAATCTGGGGTGATACCAAATACAACAAAAGTTTCAGTGAGAAACAAGGCTGGTTTAACATGGCTTTATTTGCACATGAAATAACTTTCATTAATCCTGAAAACAATCGTCATATGACTTTTGAAACACCTGTATCAGTTTATCCATTTGATCAATTTTAAGCATGTTAGTCATGCTTAATTTTTTTTGTGGCAATTTCATCTAATGCCATCAGTGTTTTAGCTGTGACTTGAATATCCTCTATAGGCAACTCTTCAAATAAAGATTCGATCAATTTCATATCTCGGTCATTTCTTTGAGCCCAGTACGCTTCTTTTCCTTCTTTTAATTTAATTCTAGTGATACGTTTGTCTTTCTCATCTGAATAAGTCGAAACAAAATCCTTTTTCTCTAACTGATTAAGGAGCGCTCTTACATTTTGATGAGATGTTGCTAAAATACCAGAGACTTCTTTTATGGTTGGTTCCTTTCCCATATTGCCAACAACAATCAAAAGCATCAATTGTTTTAATGACAAATCCCCTTTCTCGGTCATACGATTAAAAAAAACTTCCCATTTTCTCGTCATTAAAAATGACAATGCAAAGACCTCTCTCATACAATTTTCCATATAGCCTCCTTGACTTTTTCAATAATAGGTAATATACTACATAATATAAGTAGTATGTTACCTATTATTATACTTTAATCCTTTAAAATCTACAAGGAGGTGCAAATGAAAAGAATTATAATATCATTACTAGCTGTTGTAATATTAGTTTTACTTTATCAATTCACTACAGACAATGAGATTACTTTTGAAGCTGTCGATTACGGACTTTTAAAAAATGGAACTTTCCAAGGAGAGTATTCTACTCTACTTGTTAGCGCACTAGTAGAGATTTCTATTGAGGAGTCTACGATTACAGATATTCAAATCATCCAACATGATTGTGGTAAAGGAAAACCAGCTGAAAAGATTGTTGATATCATGATTGAAAACAATACTCATCATGTTGATACAGTAAGTGGCGCAACCATGAGTAGCAACGTTATTATGAAAGCTGTCGAAACGGCTTTAAAGTATTCAATTGAAGGGAGATAAAATATGAAAACACTTATACTATATGCTTCAAAATATGGTACAACTAAAAAATGTTCAGAATTAATAGCAGCAGGTTTAACCGATACAAAGATTGGTGATGTCCAGGATACCAAAGATATTTCTTTAGAATCATTTGATAGAATTATTATCGGTACTTCAGCTTATTTCGGGAGACCAGATAAGAAATTATCCAATTATATTAAACAAAATCTACCCCTATTATTAAATAAAGAGATAGCTTTATTTATGTGTTCTAAAGAAACGTCCTTAGAACAGACAATCAACAAAGAATTGTATGGTCACGCACAATATAAGTATCACTTTGGCTATGAACTGAATATCTCTAAAATGAAGTTTATGGACAAATTCGTCACAAAAAAAATGACTCAAGCATCAAATGACGAAAGTCATCTAAAACTTGAGCAATTAAGTGAATTTATCCAGAGTCTTAAGTTGTCTTAAGACTCTTCTGTTATTTTTCTAAAACCTAAACCTTCACCCCATACCGACATAACCGGTAATACATCAACAAATGCACGGTCATCGTGTTCTGCAATGAAATTCTTAATCACAAGTGATTCTCGAGGCGAGCAAATTGTTGTTAATTTAGTCTTAGAAGTATTACTATACCCACCAACAATTGTGTATTTAGAAATCCCTCTTTTGATCTCATGTAAAATGAATTCCGCTATTTCATCTTCTGCCTCTGAGATCAGTTCCAGTTTTACCAACTTAGGTGACAAACCATATAATACTGTTTCTACAGATTTTAGTAATACAATCTGAGTTATAATCGCGTAAAGGGCAACCCTTATATCAAATGCCAATATTGAAAGTAGAATAATGAAAATATCTATGAGTGTAATAATCTGATTCACTGATACAAAAGGGTATTTTTTCTTATGAATTATTTTACCTAATGAATCGGTACCTCCAGTAGAATAACCTCTTTTTAAAATCAAGCCTACTCCAGCACCACCAATGATACCGTAATAGATTGCTGCCAAAAACATATCATCTTCTATGAGCTTCAGATCCAATTGATTAAAAATCATCAAAATTGTTGGGAACAGTATTGAAAGTAATAAAATTTTACTGGCTTCATGTTTTCCCAGAGTAATATAAGTTGTCAATAATATAACCAAAGACAGCAAATAATATATATAGGTATAATTAATACCCGTAACACTATCAACCATCAATGCCAATCCTGTAATACCACCTGTCATCAATTGATTCGGTTCTAATATTGCTGTAATAGCAAATGCCAAAAGAATACAGCCAATGATAACAAAGATCATATCCATCACTAAATTTTTTGCTTTCATAAACTACCTCCATCTATCTCCATTCATTAGTTTTAATTTGAAAAACATTATTAGTATATCACTTTAAAATTTCTTTTCAACATGTTTTTTTTACATACATACACAACTTTCAACAAAGCAAACCAGGAAAACGTTCTCGCCAGTTGAATCGACTGGATTTTTTTAATTATATAGTTAATTCGACTTATATATGTTGATATATTAGTTAAAAAGAATTATAATGTTGTTATATTCATAACAATCTAGGAGGTTATATGTTTAAAAATCTAAGTGAATTAAAAACTTATTGTCACATGAACGAAATAAAATTTATTGATTTCAAAGTAATTGATTTAGCGGGTAGATGGCATCATTTAACGATCACTGTTGATCGTATGACTGAACACACATTAGAAGATGGTATTGGATTTGATGGTTCAAGTTATGGTTTCTTAACAGTCGAAAAATCAGATATGGTATTTATTCCAGATTTATCAACAACTTTTCTTGACCCTTTTACCAAGCATAAAACATTAACAATGATGGCAAATATCCATACACTTGATAACGGTATCAACCGTTTTGAAGGTGACCCAAGATATATATCTTCAAAAGCTGAGGAGTTTATGAAGAAAAGTGGCATTGCTGATAAAAGTTCATTTGGACCTGAATTCGAGTTTTACATTCTTGACCACTTCTCTTATCGTTTAGATCCCCATTTCCAAATGGTAAAACTAGATGCTGAACAAGCAGAGTGGAATACCGATTCAGATCGTAATTTAGGTTATAAAGTTAAACACCATGGTGGTTACCATGTAGACATACCTTATGATGTGAATTATGATTTAAGAAATGAAATGGTATTGTTGTTAGAAGAAAACGGTGTACCAGTAAAATATCATCACCCTGAAGTCGGTGGACCTGGCCAATTAGAAATAGAATTATCTTTTGGAAATGCTCATGATATGGCTGACCGTTCTATGTTATTAAAATATATCGTAAAAAATACCGCTCTGAGAGCTGGTAAAACAGTAACCTTTATGCCAAAACCTTTCCACAAAGAAGCTGGTAATGGTATGCATGTACATTTCCATTTATTTAAAGATGGTGATCCTATCTTCTATGACAAAAATGGATATTCTGGATTAAGCCAAACAGCACTTTATGCAATCGGCGGTATGTTAAAACATGCAGCTGCTTTATTGGCCATCACCAATCCAAGTACAAACTCGTACAAACGATTAATCCCTGGTTATGAAGCGCCTGTAAGTGTTTGTTTTGCAACAGCAAATAGATCTGCAGTCATTAGAATTCCAGGTTATGCAAACAGACCAGAAGAGAAACGTTTTGAATTTAGATCCTCGGATGCAACTTGTAACCCATACCTGGCTTATTCAGCTCTTCTTATGGCTGCTATAGATGGTATCAGAAACAAAATAGATCCTACTGCAGAAGGTTTCGGACCATATGATGTTAATATATTTGATTTGCCAGATGATGAAAAGTTAAAAATCAAAGGACTCCCAAAATCTCTTGATGAAGCTACTGATGCTTTAGAAGAAGATTATGACTTCTTACTTGAAGGTGGCGTTTTTACAAAACAATTAATTAAAAATATTGTTAAACAAAACAGACAAAATGCTTCTGAAATTGCTAATATGCCTCATCCTAAAGAATTTGAACTGTATTTTGATCTATAGTAAAATTCCCTGAATCGTTTGATTCAGGGATTTATTTTATTTCTCTTTAATTTTAAATCTTGAGACACTGTTTGAAAGCTCTTCTGAAAGTTTAGCCAAATCACCTGAAGCATCCACAATTTGTCTCATCGAAGAACTTTGTTGAGTCACAGCAGCAGATGCTTCTTCTGTACTTGCCGCATTTTCTTGTGCTATTGCAGAGAGACTTTGAATGGTATCTAAAATCTCAGCTTTTTGTGATTCCATATTCTTCTCGGATACATTTAAATTTTCAATGGCTTGAACTGAAATCTCAACAGCCTTTGAAATATCAACAAATTTGTCTTCTGTATCTTTAACTGCTTCAACCTGATCTGTAATAATATCGTTTACATGATTAATGGTGCCCACTGCCAGCTTAGACGATTCAACAAGTTCATGCACAATATCATCGATGTCTTTGGTTGATGCGGTTGATTGTTCTGCAAGTTTTCTTATTTCATCTGCTACAACTGCAAATCCTTTTCCAGCTTCCCCTGCCCTTGCTGCTTCTATTGCAGCATTTAAAGCAAGTAAATTAGTTTGTTCAGCGATTGAAGCGATGACATTGCTGGCTTCACCAATTTTTGATGTACTTTCATCTGTTTTATTAATAACTTCAAAAATTTCTTTTGCTGCTTTATCGGTATCCTGTGTCTTCTCAGTTAAATCCGTTACAATTTTAAGTCCATCTCCAATCATCATCACAATGTTGGCAGATGCATCATTTAATTTATTCATATGTGCTTTGTTGGCTTCAATTAGCTCACCAAGTGCAAAGGTTTTAGTCGCTCCAACTTCTGTACTATTGGCTTGATCTGTTGCACCTTGTGCAATTTCATCGATTGTTTTTGCCATATCCTCTGAAGTTGTCGCCACTTGATCCGCAGTGACATTTAGCTCCTCACTTGAACTTGCCACTTGATAAGAAGAATCAATTATCTCACTAACCAGTTCACTAAAGTTCTCATTTAATTCATGAAACGCTTTAGTCAACCCACCGATTTCATCTTCCCTTTTTAGATATTTTTCTGGTACACCTTCTCTAAAATCACCGCCGCCTAATTTTTTAGCATATGCTGTAGAGGCAATAATTGGCTTCATTAATTGTCTGATACTAATAACCATGTAACCTATTAAAAGAATTGCTCCAACTATAAATATTAAAAGAACAACCAAATTAAAACTTCTAAGATCCTGTAAAACTTCCGCTTTACTGACCAACTGGATAACACCCCATCCATTAATTGCCATTGGCTGATAGGCTACAAAGTATTTTTCTCCTCCATATGTTACTTCTTCTATATCCGTTTTACCAGAAAGTACTTTATCTCCAAAGACTGATAAATCCGACATATCACTTATGTTTTGGATATCATCTTTTTCTAGATCGTCTAAATTTTCTGCATAAATCAAGGCACCATCTTTACCGATTAAGAAGTTGGTTCCTTCATCACCTATTTTGTAAGTTTCCATTATTTCAGGAATATCACCTAAAGATACATCAGCTGCCACAAATCCAAAAGCATCTCCTGAACTGTCTCTAACTGCTGTAATTGCAGAAACAACAATGGTTCCTGTCCCTACATCGGCATAAGGTGATGTAAATGCAACATCATCATTTTCTAAGGCCAATTTATACCATGGTCTAGCACTTGCATCATATCCCGGATCCGATACAAAAGATGTATTGTCTATAAAAAAGTTAGCTCTATCATTAGCAATCCAAATAAAGAACAACTTTTCAAATGAATTAGTATAGTCAATCAAAGTCTCATCAACAGTCTCATAAAGAGGATTTGTTGTAATTTGACTATGTTGATTCACTTCAGCTAAATATGTCCGTATATTTCTATCCAGTGCTGCTTGCCTTGCAACTTGTTCTGCTAATGCAAATGTTTGCGTAATATTTGTCACTGCTAAATCAGTATCTTTCTCAATTTCAGTATAAATACCTTCAGTTAATTCAGTATTTGTACTTGAGAAAATCCAGACACCACTTACACCAAATATAATTACAACCGATAACAACAATAGTAAGGTTAACTTGAGAGTAATCGACTTTCTTAACAAATTCATATGACCTCCTAGATAATGTAGAATAATATATAACTATATATACCTAAGACAATCAAAAATAAACAAAAGGTTCTAGTTTCCTAGAACCTTTGTATTACTTATCTATCATCATCTTACAAACAGTGATAACTTGATTATCCCCCATATAAAAAGGACTTCTAAAGGTACCAATATAGTCTTTACCTAACATATCATATAAATGTGACTTCAATTGGAACTCTGGTAAACAGCCCTTAATCTCACCATTTTCATACAAGAATGCCTTTTGTACAGGTGTTGCATAAGTACCATCTGGTGTATAATCACCACCAGCTGCAATAACAACCATAATACCTTTCTTTACATGATCACTTAAATTTTCTGTATCAACTTTAATTGATACATTCGTCATACCCAATGCCGGCACATCATCAAAAGCACCTGATGCAGAACCGGTCTGAGGTAAATTATAATCTGTTGCTACCTTTTTATTCGTGAATCCAGTTTTAAAAATACCTTTCTCAACAAAAGTATATTCATAATCTTCATTCACAACACCTTCCATATCAAAGAATGGTCTAAAAGCAGTTCTAGGATTATAATCCTGATAAATAGTAATTTTTTCATTAAACAACTTTTCGCCTTGTTTATTTGAGAACAACGAACTGCCTGCGCCAAGTTTTTCACCATTCATTTCCATCAGTAATTTGCCATGGAAAACAGATTGATCAACGACCATTACTGGCAATTCCTTTTCATCTGGCATCTCTAATTTCTTCTTGTATGCATCGAGTATTGTTCTGTTTTGATCAATAAACTTAGCAGCATCAAATTTTCGACCTTCGTAAGCAATATACCCATCAAACAAATTGGCTAGTGCTTTATCCTTTAAAATGAATCCCAATTCAATATGAGAATCCTCATAAGCTAAAGCCGTTCCATTCGAATCATTAAACTCTGTGATTACTTCTTGGATCTTTGCTGTTTCAGAAAAATCAAATTCAGGATACTCAGTTCTTAAAAAATCTAACACCGTCTCAACTTCTGATAAAATATTATCATGAGTCACTGTATTTTCCTTTATAACAATGCCTTCTTGTCTAGGTGTTTCCAACGCATAAGGATAAGGAATATTGATGGATAAATTATTCTTTGCCTCTTCAAGTAGTTGATTGTCATCACCATTACCTATTGAGCCTGAAATACCAATAATATCATTTTCTATTACACGAGATGCTTTTTTTATAATGTCTTTTTTCCTAACTGCTGAAACTTCTGTATTAAGCACTCTAATAGTTGTTTCTTTTGTGTGGATCTTATAATTTTGTTTCAAAGCAACCTCCTATTGTACATTCAGTTTCTTAACACGGATAAACGGTCCACCAAATCCTACTGGTAATGGATATTGTTCCATTTTTCCGCAACCGCCACCAACAAAACTTAATAATTCAAACTCTTCACTAATTGCGTCAATTTCATCTAAGGTTGAAAATACATTACCTGTCACAACTGATACTTTCAGTGGTTTCGTTATTTTACCATTCTCAATTTTATAGGCTCTATTTGGTGCGATAGTAAAGGTTGTCATACCTGACCCGTGTCTAATCGTATCAACAAAGATTCCATTTTCTATCTCAGAAATAATATCATCTTTTTTTCTAGTGCCTTTTTCAATATAAGTTGTTGTCATTCTAACAATGGGTTCGAATTCAAAATTCATGGCTCTAGCATTTGAAGTCAGTTTTTCATTTAAAGCTGTTGCTGTCGAAGCACTATGAAGTCTTCCAGTTAAAGCACCGTCAGTAATAATCATTGTTTTTTGTGCTTTTGTTCCTTCATCATCATATTGAACAAATCCGCTACCATGCTCGTTACCATCATCTATAATTGTAACACCATCCGCTGCAACTTTTTTTCCTAAAGCCCATTCTTTGGCCATCGTTTCGTCACCAACCATGAAGTCTGATTCACTTTTATGTCCAAAACTTTCATGGGTAAAAACGCCCGTTGCCATCGGTGATAACACAACAGTATATTCACCAGATTCAACGTTTTCTGCATGAGTTACATAATCTACTTGTTTTGTTAACTCTTCTTTATAGAAATCTTCTAAGTCCTTTAAAGGTTCAAATGTGGTAAACGCCTTTGAAAAACTTTCTCTTCCTTTTTCTTCACCTATTAAGAAATCACATCCAACCCTCATACCTGCTGTTTGACTATCAAACACAAGGTTGGATCCCTTTGACGAATAAAATGACTTAACCACTTTTTTGTCAACATACATGAAATTACTTTGAATAACTTCAGGTATATCAAATATAGGGAAATAAGATGTTAAAACTGCTTTTTTCTCTTCAACAGGTATTTTAGCTACTGAATTCTCAGCAAACAATAACTGCTCATCATTATGTACTTCAAACACTTGTACCACTGGGTGATTCTGAATATCTTCATGCGGTGTGGCCATTTTGCATAAGGCATCTAACTCTTCTTGAATATTATTGATTTCAGTAGTTGCTCCATAATACCACTTCAAACCATCAAACACACGAATAAATGCACCTTTGTAACTTCGGATTTTTTGTTGCTCCAATTTTTGATCTTTGTAAGTAATCTTGGTTTCAAAAACATCCTCGATTCTTACATCGGCATACAGTCCTTCTTGAAAATTATACATTCGATCCCCTTTCTCTTTTACAACAGTATATCATAACGATAAAAAAATTTTCCCGTCCAAGGGAAAATTTAAGATTTTTCTAATAATTAATGATTCCTTATTGGAATATTTAAGGTAAACATAACACCACCTTCGTCTCTGTTTATGCAAGTTATCGTACCATCAAATTTTTCTTTCAATAAATTCCTAACAATATGCAGACCAATACCGCTACCACCTTGCTCTTTTCTTGTGGTAAAAAACAAGCTAAATACTTTCTCAATAATATCTTCTGGAATACCACAACCATTGTCTTTGTATTGAACCATTAATTGTCTATCAATAATAGCTGCTTTTATTTCTATCTTATATGATGACTGTTCATTAACAAAAGCATGAATCAAAGAATTTAAAATCAGATTTGTTAATATTTGAGTCAATGCACCTGGATAACCTAACAATAAAATGTTATCACCACATATGACTTCAAACTCTACATTTTTTTTCTTAAGTTCATATTTAAGTGTTTCTTTTATGGCTTCTACAAATTCACAAAAATCAATGAGTATTTTTTCGTCCTGCATTTGATTGATGGCCATATTTTTAAAGCCACCAATGGTTTGTATTGCTCTTTGTAAATTTTCTTCTATCAATCTAGAAGCATCATTAGACTGCAACATAAATTCACTAAATTGTTTTTTGGTTAAGTTGTCATTGTCATATGCTCGCTGTAGTTTATCAAACTTACTTCTAAATGCAGAGACCGTAGTTAAACAGACACCTAATGGATTATTAACTTCATGGGAAATACCCGCCACCATACTTCCAAGTGAAGCCATACGTTCTTGAAGTATCATTTCATGCTGAATATCATTCTGTCTTTCGATGGAAGCTTCCAATTGTTGCTGTATTTCCTCCCGACTAATCAGTTCCTTTTGAAGTGCTTCTGTTTTAATTTGAATTTGTCGATGCAAAACTTTTAACCAAACGAATGACATTAATCCTATAATTAATACTATTCCTACAACAATATAATAGATTGGCTGCTTATAAAAAGGGACAACAGAAAGACTGATCCATTTATTATAAATCTCACGTTTTTCTTTTTCACTCATTTCATCCAAAGCTTTGTTAAGAATATCATTAAGAATTTCATAATCATTTCTAACAATAAATCTTACATCAACAGAACGAGGATAATCATCGTAGTATTTCAGATTTGTTATTTTTTGTTTCTCAATCTCATAACTAACAGAAGCCAATTCTTGAATCATCATATCTACATTCCCAAAAGAAACTCCTTTTATCGCATCTGATACGCTTGCAAACTTTACTAAAGTTATCCCCGGATGATTCTCTGTTAAAATTTGATTCATTATCCAGCCTTCAACAGTTGCAACGGTTTTGTTATGCAGATTAGAAAGTGTAACATCATCATCAAAATCAGTTCTAGTCACTATGATATATGGTATTTCAAAGATGATATCAGTAAACAACATAATATGATTTCTGCTCTCATGGAAGGAACCTGCTGTAACATCCACTTCTTTATTTTCTATAGCTTTTAAAATCATCTCCCACGATTCCAACTTAACATAATCAATTTCAATATCTAATATAGACTCGATTTCATCTAAATAATCCACGATCAATCCCTTTTGTGACCCATCAAAATAATCTATAGGCGCCCATTTAGGATCTCCTGCATATGAAATTACAGGATGGTCTTCTAACCATTCCCGTTCTTCATCAGTTAAGTCCACATCTCCATATACCACTTTTATAAGCATTAAAGCAAATAAGAATATCAAAACAATCTTTTTTTTCATAATCATTACCTCATATATTATATACCTCTGAAAAACGTTTTTAAACGAATGACATTTTCGTGTTTCTATATTGCTGTTTCAGGTATATTAGGTATTAAAACTATCTTTTATAATACAATTAACATTGAGGACCTAAACCTTCTCATTCTAAATCAAAAGAAGAGAGCGGATATTATATCTGCTCTCTTCTTACGTTTAGTTTTTCTGTAAACTCTATAATTAGACGATCCCCCTCATTAATATCACCGGTAATAATTCCTTTTGCCAGAAGAGTTTCTACGTGTTTTTGTAAATATCGTTTCAGTGGTCTTGCTCCAAAGTGTACATCATAGGCTTGAGATATAATATGATTTTTTGCTGACTCAGTTAACCTTAAACTAAGTTGTAGGTTTTTCAAACGGTATTCAATATCCAAAATTAACAGATCTAAAATTTTCATCATTTCATCTTTCTGAAGGGGTTTATATAACACCACTTCATCTAACCGATTCAGAAATTCTGGTCTAAAATGATGTAACAACCTATCTTGTATTTGACTTCTAACGGTTTCAAGTATATGTCCATTTTCATCAATGCCTTCTAATAATAAATCAGAACCAATATTTGAAGTCATGATAATAATGGTATTTTTAAAATCAATCGTTCTGCCTTGAGCATCTGTAATCCTACCATCATCCAATACCTGTAGTAGAACATTGAATACATCAGAGTGAGCTTTTTCGACTTCATCAAATAAAATGACAGAATAAGGTCTCCGTCTTACGGCTTCTGTTAATTGACCACCTTCTTCGTATCCTATATATCCAGGTGGAGCACCAATCATTCTAGCAACAGCATGTCTTTCCATGTATTCTGACATATCAATACGAATCATATTCCGTTCCGAGTCAAATAATTCTTCTGATAAAGCTTTTGCTAATTCAGTTTTACCAACACCTGTTGGACCTAAGAATAAGAATGAACCAATAGGTTTACTCGGATCCTTAATTCCTGCTCTCGATCTCAAAATAGCTTCTGATACTTTGATAACAGCTTCATCTTGACCAATCACTCTTTTATGCAATTGCTCATCCAACTTCAGCAATTTTTCCCTTTCACCTTCCATCAACTTATTTAATGGTATGCCTGTCCATCTTGAGACGATACCAGCAATTTCATCTACAGTGACCGCTTCTCTTATCAGTTGATTTTCTTTTTTGGGTTCGTTTTGAAGGGCCTCTAATTTTCGTTCCAACTCAGGCAATTTACCATATTTCAGCTCCGCTGCTTTATTTAAATCATACTCTCTTTCTGCTTTATCGATCTCATATTGTGTTTGATCGATGGATTCTTTGATTTTATTGATTTCATCGACCGCTTCTTTTTCATTAAGGTATTTTGCCATCTTAATATCAAATATCTCTTTAAACTCTGACAACTCTTTTTGTAGAGCTTCTTTTCTGCTTTTAGCATGTGCATCTTTATCCTTTTTTAAGGCTTCTATTTCAATCTGAAGCGTCATCATTTTTCTTGAAATTTCATCTAACTCCTCAGGCATCGATTCAATTTCAGTTTTGATCATTGCACAGGCTTCATCAATTAAATCAATGGCTTTATCTGGTAAAAATCTATCGGATATATAACGGTCTGACAAAACCGCTGCCTGCACAATTGCTTCATCATGAATTTGTACACCATGGAAGATTTCATATCGCTCTTTTAAACCTCTTAGTATTGAAATCGTACTCTCTACCGTTGGCTCAGCGACCATTACAGGTTGAAATCTTCTTTCCAAAGCAGAATCCTTTTCAATATATTTTTTATACTCGCCTAAAGTCGTTGCACCAATACAACTTAGTTCACCTCTTGCTAACAAAGGTTTAAGCATATTACCAGCATCCAAAGCACCGTCGATTTTACCAGCACCTACGATTGTATGAAGTTCATCAACAAACATGATAATTTGACCATCACTCTTTTTTACTTCATTTAAAACCGCTTTTAAACGTTCTTCAAATTCACCTCTATACTTGGCACCCGCAACAAGAGCACCCATATCCAAGGCAAATATTTTTTTATCTTTTAGACTCTCAGGTACTTCCCCTTTTACAATTCGATGTGCTAATCCCTCAGCTATTGCTGTCTTTCCGACACCGGGTTCGCCAATTAAAACAGGATTATTTTTAGTTTTCCGTGACAGTATTCTGATGATACGTCTAATCTCATCATCTCTTCCAATAACAGGATCCAGTTTGTTTTGTCTAGCAAGCTCTACTAGCTCATCACCGTATTTTTCTAGTACATTATAGTTTTGTTCTGGATTATCCGAGGTCACTCTTTGGTTGCCTCTAATGCTTTTTAAAACTTGCATCACTTGTTTTTCAGTAATTTGATGTGTTTGAAATATATTTTTAAGAGGTGCACTATTTTCAATCAAGCTTAATAACAGATGCTCTAAACTGACATACTCATCGTTCATTTTGGCAGCTATCTTTTCCGCTCTCATCATTATCTTTTGGCTTTCATTTGAAAGATAGAGCTGAGATTGACCCGAAACTTTAGGTTTTTTTGAAATAAGCTTTTCAAGATCTTGCTTGAATATATTCAAACTCACTTTCAACTTGTTAAACAGTTCAATTAATAAACTTTGTGGTAGCTCAAGTGCGCCCATCAAAATATGTTCAGGATCAATACTTGGATTGGCATACTCTGTTGCTATATATTGAGCTCTATTTAAAGTTTCAATTGTATTTTTTGTCATTTTTTCGACATTCATCATCTTACCTCCTTTTCTTGTTAGCACTCTTTCGTAACGAGTGCTAACCTCAATTTAAATATACACCCTCAACAAAAAAAGGTCAAGAAAAAAAGAAATAGTTTCCTATTTCTTTCGAGTCAATTCTAAGTATAAATTTTCACCTCTTATTTCAATAACCGCGTCATCTATCATTGCACCAATAACAGTCAGTTCTGAATCATTATCACATTCGCCAACCAACTGCCAGTAATATTCTTCTACTTCATGTTGTCTTTGTACATTCAGACATGATTTTAAATCTTCTACATCTTCAGACTTATACTTGGTATTATAATCAGTAATGTATATTTTGGTTTCACTGTCGGTCTTTTTTATTTTAAAATCTACTTCATCTGTATCATCTCTTAATAATAATGTTGTTAATTCATCAACAATTTTGCAGATTTTTTTTATTTCATGTCTCATGTTACTCTCCCTTTTTAAATGCATCTATAATTGGCACCAAAAAACCTGCAACCAATCCACCTGAAAATCCATTGTTATATAAATTGATTCCACCATGTACAATACCGATATTTGTTACAACAGCCAAGTGTAATACACCTGCTAAAATTCCTATAAACGGGCCGTAAGCACCTGCAATAGGAGCGATGGTCGTTGAAAATAGAATTGATATTAAAATACCCGTTGAGGATAAATCTAAACCTAAATATACTGCAGCGAGTATAACACCAATCACAACTGGTGCTGTATTTTTTAAATGTTTACCAAATGCCGAGAAACCAACAACAGTAAATATTGCTGCTAATACCGGACCGTTTACAATACCACCTAAAACTGTCACAATACCAACGGCGCAAAGTCCCATAACACCCATATTGATAAATGTCACACCATAACCTAATAAATAAGTAAAATCAGTAACTGTTCTACCAACATATTTAAATGTATTCTTTAAATCCTTTAAACCCGTTTTGTTAATAGTTAAACCAATTACAATTAAACCTAAAAACAATGCACATAAGAGTAGTTTAATATGTAAGTCTTCTGACTCATAAATAATGCGTACAGGTTCTACTTCTTTATCTAACGCCCTAATGATACTTGTAAAGACTGTTCCTACAATACCAGCAGTAAATCCAATATTGTATAAATTATAACCATCATGGAATTTTAACATGTGAGAAGATAGCGGAACAATGACATACCCAATAAGAACGCCTACTCCAAAACCTACAATCATATTGAACGGACTCATAATAATATCAGAAAACATCAGTTCACTGATAATCGGAGATAATCCCGTACTAAACATGATAATAACGATTATATCTCTCATATGAATATTTTGATTTCTGGTATAGAGATAACCCCCTACATATAATGGTATGATATTGATGATATTCTTACCGAAAAATGAAAAACCCAACAAAGTCATAAATGCTGCGATTAACAGCCCGTTGATACGCATTTTAAATCGTTTCAACAAATATAGATTAAGAAATCCAATAATTGCCGCATTTATAAACGACGCTCCTAACCCACCTAACTCAAGAAAATCTGTGACTAAGATGGTCGGTGATTTGGCAATCAGTATATAACCTTCAATGAAGTTCTGTTCTTTGATACTCATCAAAATACCAAACAATAAAAAACTCAATGGGAATATAAACAACACACTGAGTATTTGTTCCTTGTGAATAGGTTTTTCATTTACTTTTTGTTTTATAATCATATTAACTCCTTTTTGTCCATGATATTATAACATACTTTGAACAAATATCTAACAAGAAAATATGTTCACTGATATGACACTTTTCCATTCGCAACTTATTTAGTAGTGTTATTTCAATTGTTGCATCACGTACTACAAATATAAAATCATATAAACAAAAACCTATCATTAGATAGGTTTATCAGTTACTCTTCTTCTTCTCTGTGTCTTCTTTTTATACAAGTCTTTATCAGCACGATCAATGCATTGCCATTCATTATTGGATTCCTTTGGTATCTCGTGAAAAACACCTATACTTAAATCAATAGTAACAAGTTGTTCTTCAATTTCAATTACAGTCACTTTCAATTTCTTTTTGAGTTCTTCAATAACAACATCTTTATATTTTAAGTCTGAAAAAATCAGGCAAAATTCATCGCCACCATATCTAAACGCATACCCATCATATATAGCTGAGATCTCTGCCAAAATATGACCTACTTTTATCAAGTACTCATCACCTTTTATATGACCATAAGTATCATTAAAACTCTTAAAGAAGTCAATGTCTATCATCAATACAGTTAGATAGTTTTTATGAACATATGCCTCTATCCATTTCTTAGATAAGATATCATCTAAACTATAACGATTGTAAATACCAGTTAAGTGATCTGTCATCATCAGTCGTATCAATTCTGTATTTTGTTTTTCTAAACTCTCACTTTTATCCTTTATGATTAACTCATTACGGTATTTTTCAAAATGAGTATAATACTGATACCTTGAGACAAACCACGCAAACAACACAAAAACGCTTGTATTAATCTGTAACGCCATCACCTGACTCGAATCAGGTATACGTATTATAAATAGACTCTGTACAATTAATAACATAAAAAAATACAAATCTGGTCTTATGATCAGCACAGCAGACAATATAAATACAAACGTCAGATAAACAGTTGTAGTATTGCTTATAGAAATATCAATAATCGTGACTGAACTCCCCCATATCAAACATATGGCGGTTGCTAAATATACCATCATTTCATAAATCGTATAATACTTTTCATGTTTGCTATACATAAAACAAAGAAGCAACATGATTATTGAGCCTAGTAATAGAAAAATATAATGGTACCGATAAGTCAATAATAGATCCGTTGCAAACATATCAGGAACTAGATAAGATCCTAATAAAAATCCTGCTTCCAATATCATAATCACTAATGCGAACATTTTGATTCGCTTCATATTGTCTTGTAATATGCTCTCTTTAAATTTGCTGTATTCATATGAATCTTTATAAAAGAGTTGCTTTATCATAATCACCTTAATCTAACCTCTTGTTAGTTTTTCAATAATTTCTTTATGTTCAGGATATTGATTTAATAGATCCAGTCTATCAAACAACTCAAAATCTTCAAATTCAAAAGCATAACTTACCATACAACTTACCAATGAATATCCCGATTTTGGATAAGATCCAAATATACATCCTGCTGGTACCAAAACTTGTGGTCTTTGACCTTTTTCATAATCCAATCCCAGTTCATAAGATATATACTCACCATTTTCAGTTATCACTGCAATGGTAAGAGGTTCCCCATCATGATAGTACCATATTTCATCAGCCTTAAGCCTATGAAAGTTCGATACATTACCTTCATCTATTAAAAAATAAATACTTGATGACAGCGCTCTCGTACCATCAAAAGATACATCAAGACCCTCTGCTGTAATTCTATGTGGTGAAACATATTCAACTGAGTAGTACCCGCCTTCAGGATGTTCTGTCATTTTTAAATTTTTAACCCATTTGTTTATTTTATCCATAGTTACCTCCTTATCAATCATATAAGATTTCCATTCAAATCACAAGATGATATAATGTTTTTATTAGAAAGGACTGGCTATGATATATAAAATCGAACATATTTTAAAAGAAGTATCCTCTTCAATTATTATGAACCAAGAAATAGACAATGTATTAACTTATTATTCAAAGGATATTGTTACCAAAAAAGACGTTGATGCAGAACGTTTGATCATCGAGAGAATAAAATCTTTTAGACCTGATGATTTATTTATATCTGAAGAAGAAAATCACAATGATATGACAGATGCACCTACATGGATTATTGATCCCATTGATGGCACACTGAACTTTACAAGAGGTATTCCACAATTCGGTATTCAATTAGCTCTTTGTGTAGAAAAACAACCAATGTTTAGTGCCATGTATTTTCCACTTTCAGATACTTATATTTACGCTAAAAAAGAGGTTGGCTGTTATATCAATCATAAGCGGGTATGTTTTGATGAAGCAAAACCACTGGATCAAAGTATTGTTACATTCGGTGATTTTTCTAAATCTCAACCCTTGTCAAGACCTGTTCAATTAGAATTGATGTCTAAGCTGATGGACCAAGTTATGAAAGTTCGTATCTATGGTGCTTCAAGCACTGATTTTTCTTATGTTGTTTTAGGCAAAACTCAAGCGCATATTCTCTTTACCAAACGTATTTGGGAACTTATGCCTGGCATTCTCATGATTAAAGAGTCAGGGCTTACTATAGACTCCATAACCTTTGATGAGTGTGATGGTTTCATTATGGGACACAAAGATATCGTAGAACAATTAAAAGAGATTAGCTTTCGCTAATCTCTACACTGAGTTTTCTTCTTTTTCCATAAATTCTGCTAATTTTTTTAAATCGTTTTCATTGGAAATTTTATTAAACAATTGAATCTTAGATGATTTTATCTTCTCGTTGATGCGTTTATAATCTGGATTATTACTGTCAACTCTAGGAGCAAAAATTTCACCTGATTTAGGGTCCTTCTCCTCCTCTTCTAATGATTCAATTAAATCTTGATTTAACACAAGAGAAATATATGAGAAAATTCTAATCATCTTTGGATCATTAATAAAACTATCATCTTCGAAGGGTTCATAATCAATCGGATTAAGACCTTCTAACAATAAATTAATAATGTTTCTTGCTTTCTTCAGTTTTTCTGGATCTTTCAATTTCATTTTCATCATACTCACCTTCTCTACTATCTCTTAATCATATTATCGTATCAAAACCACAATTTCTTTAGCAATTTCAGAAAATTTAGTCAATTCTCTAATTATTTCAATAATAGTTAACAATATTTTTCATTTTCCTTGTTAATTACAATTTTTATGTTATATAATATGTCACAGAGAGGGGCAATTATGAAAGATAAGATAAGAGTGATTAAAGAACATCTTTTAGTAGCTTCAGAAGTCAATAAAATAGCACTATATAATGAATTATCACGCGCTTATATGTATAGAGACCTAGAAGCGGTTATTTCTAATGCCAATAAAGCTTTAACTCTAGCAATCAAATATGAGCAAAAGAATGAACAAGCGAGATCTTACTTTAATATTGGTGCTGCCAATTTTTTATACCAAGACTTGAAAACAGGCGTTGATGCCTATCATAAAGCCAACCTTTTATGCGACCCAACTGATAATGTATTAAAAGCAAGAATCTATATGGGTGTATGTTTAACTTATACACAATTGCATTGTTTTGAGAAAGCATTATATTATGGCGAAAAAGCTTTAAATATTGCACTACAGGAAGATTTGTACGAAGTCCAATGTTCAATATACAACAATCATGGTCATATTTACAATTACCTGGAAGATTACGAACTATCAGACAGCTTTTTTACTCAAGGTTTAAGGATAGCAATACATCATCAATATACTTGGAAAGAAACTTTTTTAACATATAACCTTGCTAGAAATAAATTGCTTACAGGTAATACAGATGTCGAAGAATATATTTTCAATATCGAATCACTCATCGAAAAAAAGGATGATATGTGGTATTTAGGTCCCGTTCAAATTTTGTGGGCTCTATATTATATCATGACCGATTCTTATGAGAATGCAATTCCAAAGATTGATTTGGGACTACAAATTTTAGAAGAAGAAAAACAAGATTTCTATCATCTATTGGCCTATACAGATTTAACACATGTTCTAACGTATAAAAACTACGAAATAGAAGCAGAAGCATTGTATCAAAACTATGTAAGCTACTTAGAAGAAAAAAATCTTGTTTTGAGTTTACCTAGGATTTACTTCAAAATGTCCACCTTCTACAGCAAAAAGGGTCAGGTTTCATTGTATCAAAAATATTTACGTAAATACGTTGATCTTAAAACTGATTTAGAACAATATATCAATAAATTCTTTTAGTCGTTTTGATGCACTTCATCTAGCATCGAGGCGACTAATATTTTTGCATAATCAGATTTAGGGGTATTTAAAATATCATGAGTCTGACCGATTTCCACCATTAACCCATCTTTTATAACACCAATTCTTGAACATATATGTTTGATGACTTTTAAATTATGAGTTATGAAAATATATGTGAAATCATACTTTTCTTTTAAGTCCATCAACAAATTAATAATCAACCCTTGAATGGAAACATCCAGTGCAGATACAGGTTCATCACAAATAATGAGTTTTGGTTCAATCGCAAGAACTCTAGCGATTGTAACACGCTGAAGCATACCACCACTTAGAGCTGATGGAAATTTATCAAGCACATCATCTGTAAGACCTACATCATGAAGAAGTGTGATGATACGGTCATAATACTCATTTTGCTGACAAATATTATGAACTCTTAGCGGCGCTTCCAAATGTTCTCTAATTGTCATTTTGGGATCTAATATCTCTTTTCCTGATTGTACAATTACTTGAATATCTTTTCTTAGATGTTGTAATGCTTTTCCTTTTATCTTGGAGATATCTTGATCATTATATATGATGCATCCTTCTGTTAAAGGAATCAATTTACAAATCAGATGACCCAGAGTTGACTTACCACTACCTGATTCTCCAATCAGACCAAATGATTCACCTTTTTTAACATTGAAACTAACCCCATCAACGGCTTTAATCACATTGCTTTTGGATAAAGGAGAGGCTTTTACCATATAATGTTTTTTGACATTCTTTAATTCTAACATAGTCCCCCCTAAATCTTTTTACATCTGTAACTTCTACTATTTAAAGTGATGAGTTTAGGCATATTATCAGTACATTCCTCACTTTTTAAATCACAACGTTCATAAAAAGGACATCTATCTTTGTAATAATCAGGTGACATCGGTAGACCTTCTAGAGTATACAATCTTTCATTCTCTTGGTTTAATGATGCCGTACAATTAATAAGTGCCTGGGTATAGGGGTGTATAGGATCTACCATCACTTTATCCACCGAGCCTTGTTCAAGAACCAAACCGCCATACATAATCGACATACTATCACAGATATTTTGAACCAAATCCATATCATGGCTAATTAATATGATAGTTGTACCATATGTCTTATTGATGTGTTTCAATAAGTCGATGATCTGTCTTTTAATTGATGCATCGATTGCACTTGTTGGTTCATCAGCAATAATAATGTTTGGTTCACATAATAAACTCATACCAATCATTACCCTTTGACATTCTCCCCCACTGAGTTGATCTGGATACTTATTTAAAATGATATCTGGTGTTTTAAGCCCTACAGAAGTAAGTACTTGTGTTATCTCTTCACGAGTCGGTTGTAAACCATGAATCGACATGGCTTCTTTCAATTGTTTGTCCATTTTTATATTGGGATTGAACGATTCATGAGGATTTTGAAATATGTAAGCAATCTCATATCCTCTAATGGTTGATAATTTAGATTCATTCATCGATAATATTGATTCTTTATTGTAGATGATATCTCCTTCGTATCGACAGTTTTCATGAAGTTTTGCAATGGAAAATGCTGTTACGGTTTTGCCACTACCCGATTCACCTAAAATACCATGTATTTCTCCCTTTCGGATATGAAAATCAACTCCTCTAATCACTTCAACTTGATTAAAGGATACTTTTAAATTTTGAATATCGAGTATTGTTTGCATCAATTATTCTCCTTTAATGCTTTATAGAAAGATTCATAAAATAAATCTGCATCAGAATACACATCAAGAATTATGGTATCTATACCCTTTTTATGATGCATGAGAAAGTCAGGATGTTTTACCAAGTCCAACACATTTTCTGGTGTTTGCTCTCTGATAAAATCATAATCTAACGCTGTTCTTTCAAGGGATTGGAAAAAGCTTACCCCAAAGTATTTGCCTTCTGGTGATTGATCTCTATTGATTACAACTGAGTCTGATCCGTACTCCAACGTTCTTAAACTAAAATATTCAATATGCATATATGGATCAAACTTCATTCCAGTGCTATATTGTAATATACCATGGTTACTATTTTTATAAGTCCCATCAAAAAAGGCTAATACGACTGTTCGATTGGAAACAGGTTGTATTTTCTTCATCATCTCAAAAACATAATTATATGTTAAAAAGGCATTCTCTCTAGAACGATAGTTAAGCGGGATACCCAAAACAATTACTTCTTGAGATATATTCTGATCTTTTCCTTCTATCATACCAATAACATTAATACCTTTATCTGATAATAAAGAGATGTGACTTCTAACTGTTATTGTGTCACCATCTTCTAATGAGATGCTTTCTCCCAGTCCAATAAAAGGTACTTCACTAACAAATGAACCGATGCTGACTTTCTTATCATGTCCACTGATTAACAAAGCTTTACATCCTGCAAGTTCCAGTTGAGATGAAAAGGCTTCAATTGCCTCATTGTTATAGTAGGTACTATCAATCCAAACCGCTTTGTCCTTAAAATCTGAATAATGGTCTACATTGTATAAACTGATATCTCTTGCATCAAATACTGTGTATGACGCTTCTTCAATGTCATTAAAACTAATCATCACATAGTCTATATCTTGTTTAAAATCCACATCGTTTACTTGAAACAAACTGTCTTTCACATAATAGTTAGGTTCTACATCATAACTCTGCTTAAACTCATCATAAACTGGCTTCAAACCGCTTTTTTCCATTTCCTCAGCTAATAGGTCTGTCACATCATTTACTTCATCCATGCCGACATATAGCCTTTCTGGCAACATCTCTTTTGTAAAGTAAATGTTATCGCCTAACTCAGTATCACCAAAGTCTATCGCAACAAAAACTACTGCTAATATTATGGCCAAGCTGATTATCAAGTACTTTTTAAAGTGCACTGGAGTCTGTCTATGTTTTCTAAGAAAAATACAAGAAACTACCTTTCTTACTTTGGGTATAAATTGTGTTTGATCATCTTGTAGTTTAATCCTTAATCCTTCACCAAACATGTTGAAACCCAATACAGATATGAAGAAAGCCCCTGCTGGATACAAAGCCATCCACGGTGAAGATTTAAGTCGAACCGTAGCGTAACCAAGCAAACTTGCCCATTCTGGCTCAAAACTTACGTTCCAATAAAAAGTACCTCCTTGAGTGCTTGCTAATAAAATCTTCAAGTTTCCTATAAAAATAGAGAACAGTCCAAGTTGTATTTGAAGAGATAAAACTCGTGCTATTTCCATGAAAAAGAGCACCACTATTTCTGGCATAATATGAGGTACTACATTTTCAATGGCTACTTCAAACTTACTTTTTCCAAGTAAATACTCACTTGTGATAAAAGGTTTATTTAATACATTTTTTGTGGTTTCCTCCAACGCTTGTGCAAGCTTACCGAATCCAACCAACGTTAAAACCGTTATAAATGCAATCGTGGAGAATCTTTTGTCCAGTTGAGTAAAGACATTTAAGTACAACACAAATACTGCAAATAATAATGGTGGTAATCCACTAAAAAGAATATTAACTTGTCTAATTATATTTTTAGGAACACTGTAATTAAATCCTGAAAACAACCCTAGAGGAATCGCAAGTAAAAATCTGAATAAAGTTACCAATAAGGCTATTTTTAATGTAAGTCTTGTTCCATAAATAATGAAACTGAATAAGTCACGTCCTAGTTCATCAGTCCCCCACTTATTTCTATCTGACGGTGCAAATGGGGCTGATAAAAATACTCGTTCGCCATCTACATCTTCTATCGTATATTTCAAAGTTTGTACACTATAAGGATCTTTATCGGTTAATATCCCAGGTATCAAAATAACTATCAACAAGAGGGTCAGAATAATACTACCTATTATGAGTGGTTTATTCGATTTCATAAGCACCTCCTGATCTTGGCATCAAGATTCTAGATAATACACGACTGGTTAATATGACGATATAATAGTAAAGCATGATGCTAAAAACCAATCCCAAGTAATATAAATAAGATTGATCATTTAATGCTCTCAATATGTTTAGCACAACTCCAGGAATCGCAAATTGAGTTTCACTGATTATCATTGTAGAAATCCCGATGGCTAAAAGTATCGTCATACTGTTCATGACTTTTGAAAATGCAACCTTCAATAAGTGATGTGAATAAATTCTATTTTTCTTAACACCCTTGGCTTTCAAACTGCGTATATACTTTTTTTTGGTCTCTTCAACCATCGTCATATACACGGTTCTTGAAATATAAATCGTTGGTATCAATGCCATCGTAAAGATTGGCATATAAATCGTGCGTAAATCAGAAACCTCAACCATGGATGCAATCAATGGAATTTTCATCAACGGTTCAAGTGAGAATAACAATACAATTATCAAAACAGTTTCTGGTATGGATAGACCGAAGATCACCAATATCGATTGTTGCTGTTCATGGCTTTTTTTAAGGTAACTACCAAGCATACCTATTAATAATCCCAAAGTAATTGAAATCACCAATGAGATGGTTAACAGTGTAAAACTATTGATACTGTTTTGTACGATGATTTCACTATAAGGAATGCCCGTCGAAGACATGCCCAATCCATTGGTATAGAACTCTCTCAAAATTTGAATTATCTGATGCCATAATGTGTAAAACCTAAGATTACTACCTTGTACAGCATTGATATTATATGATTCTGGCATGATGGAAATAAGCAAGATAATCATTAGAGTAAACGTCACAATAAATATAATGTTACATAAAGCTTTGAATACGGAATAAGGCATTGAATAATAAATTTGTTTTATCCCTTTTAGTTTTCTTAATTGGTGGACGACAACTAAAATCATCGCCATTAGAACGAGTACTACAATTAAGAACCATTCTGTCGCATTCATATAATCAGGAAAGTGATCCTCAAAGACTTCAAGTTCTAAGTAACGATCCAAAATGTTTATGACTGGTTGTAGATTTATTGTTTCTAAAGGTTTTTCACCATGATACAATTCATATGAATTGACAGACGGATCTGATGAAATCAAAATACCTTGACCTTTATTTATGATGGTATTGGTACCCGGACTATCCATTTTATACCGTCCCATCAATCTCATAGATCCAAAATTAAAAGCACCCTCAAAATCGTACTGATATATTTTTTCAGCAAGAAAATGGCTATCATCACCGTTTGAAAATATCAGGTAGTCACCAATACCAAGGCGATCTAAATAGATGGCATCAAAATATTCTTCTTTCTGTTCATTATAATATTTCACACCGGACTGATCTAATAAGCCACCATCAAAAAGAACGAACTCTATATTTTGTTTTAGTTGTTTTTCATCTTCTATCAGACGTTCAGCTACAGATAATATTGTTGCCACACTGGTTGTATTATAATAAGTCATATATACATCACCACTGCTATCACCATCATAATGGGTACCTATCATCAAAGTCTTTTTATGAGATGTATCAAGAGTCGCTATGATATTTTGAGCTTCAATGATTTCAATATCCTTGTCAAATTTTACTTCTATCGATTCAATTAAACCTGCATTGAAAAAATCAACACCGGTATAAGAGCTGCCATAAGAGGTTTCCTTTCTTTCTATAACACTCTTTTTTGCCAATTCTAGTAATTCTCGACTCACTTCATTTGTAACCCAAAAGATAGGTAACGTTTTACCATCTAGTTCGGAGTAATTTAGTTGTGTGAAACCATCTGTATAATTACCATTGGCCAAAATAATGCCTTTACAACCTTCATCATATAGTTTTTCAACAGTTGAATCATTTAAATTACCAAACCCAGTGGACAATACAAATCTATTATGGACTCTTTCAGAATCATAACTCTCTACGAGATTAAGCGTGACCAGATCACCAACAAAATCTGTTCCGATACTCCTACCACCTGGTGGTGCATATAATACAATTTCATCCAAACCTTCTACCTTTAATTCGTGATGCTCTCCTAAAACAGGTCCTAATTGTTTGAATTTTTGTATTTCGACCTTATAACCTAAATCAGTAAATCTTTGAATTAACTCATCTCTATACTCATCATGTTGCCGAGTCCCTACCAAAGGAATGCCATAGGCGATTAGTTCTTTGGTGTCCTCAACTACATGTTCAACATTGATCTTACCTGATTCATAGTGAAATCCCAGCACATTAAATAATGTTAACGGTAACAATACAATTATCATCAAGCTTACTGAAAGTAATATATATTTCTTCATAACCCACCCCTTATCATTAATTTAACTATATAGTAAAATAATTTTATCGTCGACCATTTTATGTAAATGTGAATATATTTTAAGAATATTCACATAATTTAAAAAAAGACTCCAAAGGAGTCTGTGAATCACGTTATCTAAGTTGTAGTTTTTGGGCATATCTCATTAGAAGAAGCAATCCCATTAGTATTAAGATTCCAACAAAAAACGCTATTGGTGAATTAAACACTGGTAATTCGTAATCAAGTATATTTCTCAAATGGTCATTTTCGACACCAATCAACATTGAGATTAATCCGACAGGAATAGCAAAAGGTAATAAAATCATACTTCTTTTTATCCCTGTCCACTGCTCACTAGATGCTTTTTTCATAATAACCATCAACCAAGGGAAAAAAACAAAAGCAATCACTGCATAAGTAAAAACTATCCCAAAGTCTAAATTCTCAGTCTCAAAATTACTGATTTCAAACCCATCTCTGATAAGCTTATACACTTTCATCAACAATAGATATCCCACAAACAATCCCCCACTGTATGAGAATAAATATAGAAAAGAATACTGTCCACCAGCAGCTTCGATAAACCCGTTCATAAAGTTCTTTAAGTTGCCTCCAATGACTTCGTCAACATCCCTGTTATCAAGAACAGCATGTTCAAAAATCTCTAATACGGCTTGTTTGGTTTCATATTTCATCGTTTTCGACATGGCGCTCAGTCCAATCATTTCCTGAGCATCGATGTATACAATTTGATACGCTTCCGGTAATGTTTCTGTTCTATTTTTAAGATCATTTAGCTTGCTATAATTTACAGCAACAGCTACCATTGATAACAATATAATCAAACCAAACATTGACCATAACACAGCGCCTGCATCAGGTTTTGCGATTACAAAAATTGCCATTACCACAATCAATAAGACACTCAAACCTAATGACATATATAATTTATATCGTCCCATAAGTTTCTCCTTTCATAATTGTTGTTACAACACCTGATAAGTCTTTCCACACTTCTTTAAAAGCCTCTAAATAGACTTGTCCCTCTTCTGTTAAAAAGAAATACTTTCTTTTCGGACCTAACGGTGAAGCTTTTGACTCACTATAGAGTAAGCCTTTTTTTTGTAACCTTATTAAAACAGGATAAACGCTGCCTTCGTTCAAACTCTTTAAACCAAACTGATTTAAATCCTCAGTTATTTGATAACCATAGGTTTCACCTCGACTGATGATTTCTAGGATACATCCTTCTAGAAGACCTTTCAGCAATTGGGCTTGATCTATCATAAACTCACCTCCACTACTCTATATAGTCAAGTAGTATAGTTTTATTATATACCCACTACTCTACATTGTCAAGTAGTTAAAAAAATACCCACTAGTTTAGTGAGTATTTCATACTTCATTATTTAAATATAGGATGTTCAAAATCTTCTATAACATTAAAGTGCATGCTTGGTTTCTGATCAACGATCCCTATCATTATCGGATCTTCAAAGCTTGATTTCATCAGATGGTGTTTAAGAATTTCATGTGTAGTAAAGGTTGTTTGAAGATCAAGGAGTTCATCTGTTTTGATCCACTCTAAAGCCCCTTCATTATTAGAGACAACTGCTGTCTTATCAGTTTTTAGGAAATAAACATATTGGATACGGATCTCTTGATCTTTCTTTCTCATCACAATATATTTAAGTTTGATGTCTTTCATTTCTTTTGGTAACAATCCTGTTTCTTCAGTAATCTCTCTTATACATGCATCTACCGGATCCTGATATTCTCCGGTTTCCAAATGTCCGCCAACCGGCGCCCATAAGCCACAGGCTAATTCTCTTTCAAAATCTCTTTTCATCATTAACCACTTTTGATCGTTTTCAATAAATGCAACTGCCATATGTCTCATACTAATCATCTTCATCACCTCTTCTTAAGTGTACTGATAACCAAAAAAAAGTTCAAGCCCTTTCGGGCTTAAACATGCTTATTACGACACTCTTTCTTTTATATCTTCAAAGGTTTCAGTTTTTAATGCTTTTATAATCGAAACCATTGCAAAGATCATAACAAATGCAAATGGGAATGCGGCAACAATTGAAGCCGTTTGTAACATTTTTAATCCACCTGATAACATTAAAGCTAACGCTAATGCAGATTGAATAACTCCCCAAGTAACTTTTCTACCTATTGTTGGATTTAAATCTCCATCAGATGACATCATACCTAAAACGAATGTTGCTGAATCTGCTGATGTTACAAAGAATGTACATAGTAACAGAACAGCTACCAATGAGATGACATTTCCAAGTGGATAATGTTGCATCACTACAAATAATGCAGTTTCTGTTTTCGCGATTGCTTGAGTAGCTACTTCAGCTCCGGTCTCAATACCCATGGTTCCAAATGTTGCAAACCATAAAAATGATGCTAGTGTTGGAGCTGCTAGAACACCAACTATAAATTGTCTGATTGTTCTACCTCTAGAAATTCTTGCAATAAATGTTCCTACGAATGGCGCCCATGCAATCCACCATGCCCAGTAGAAGATAGTCCACCAACCGTACCACTCGCCTTTTCCAAACGGATTTGCATCCATAAATAGATCTTTAGCATATAACATCATACCTTGACCTAGGTTTGAGAAAATTAAAAGTGTTGGTCCAATAATAATTGATAATATAACCAATACTGCTGCAATACTAACATTCAGATTTGAAAGGAACTTGATTCCCTTATCTAAACCGGAAACAGCAGAAATCATAAATAATACCGTTACAACTACTACAATGAGTATTTGTACTAATGACGTTTCAGGAACGTCGAATAAGAAATTCAAACCACTGTTGATTTGAAGTGTTCCAAGACCTAAAGATGTTGCTACTCCCGCTACCGTTGCAAAGATTGCTAAAATGTCGATTGTTTTACCCATCCAACCTTTTACTCGTTCTTCACCAATTAGCGGAATAAATATACTACTGATTAAACCAGGTTTTCCTTTTCTAAACTGCATGTAAGCTAAAGCTAATGCAAGTACAGAATAATTTGCCCAAGGATGTAATCCCCAGTGCATGAATGACTTCATCATCGCAAACTGTCCAGCTGCTTCAGTTCCGCCATCCATACCCATCGGATTAATAAAGTGGTTTAGAGGTTCTGCCACACCCCAGAACACGAGACCAATGCCCATGCCTGCTGAGAAGAGCATAGCAAACCAGGATATAAAGCTATAATCTGGTTTAGAGTCATCTGGACCAAGTTTAATTTTTCCGTATTTACTAAGTGCAATCCAGACAGCAAATACAACGAATAACGTCATTGATAACAGATAAAACCAACCAAACTTGCTTACTAAGAAGTTAAATGCGGCAGTGGCTGATGCTTCAAAACTTTTAGCACCAATAATACCCCATAGTACAATACCAAATACAACTAATAATGATATTGAAAATACTTTGTTTATTTTAGATTTATTCATGAGTCCCCCCTTTTTTAATGGATTAGTACTTACAAAATTCTTTTCTTATATCAGTCATTTCAGATGCAATCTCTTCTACATCAAGTACCATTTCCATCATGCCAATTTGCTCATCATAAACCTCAAATTCTATTTCATTTTTGAACGCTTCTTCTACCACATGATATACTCGAAGTCCTAACTGAACTCCTGCTAACGGACCTGCAAATGTAGGGTCTCCACCAGTTACAGTTTCAGCTGCCAATCCCGCTGCTTCTGCTTCTGCTGCGCCTAAAAGAACAACAAGGTTTTCTCCACCATGCTCTTCATAATACGCTTTTACCCTCTTTTGATTTTCAAGATCCATTGCTCCAGCCGCGGTTCAGACGAAACATTCTGTTGAAGCATATAATACTTCAGTGTTCAGATTAACCAAACATGCTTCGACAGCTTGTGCTGGAATACCATCACGGTCACCAATAATGATAACTTTTTTGCCATCAAGTAAAGACATTCTTTCCTCCTTAAATACTATCATAAGTTACAACTTATTTATAACACCTAAGCACCGGATTGTGTTTATGGTGCTTAGGTTATGACTTAAACTTTAAAAACGGTTTGTTCAGATACATCCTCAGTAAGAGCATTTAAAGCTATACCAACTCTATGATATCTTAACTTCCATTGTTCTTCTCTTGTTGTTGAAGGATCCCCTAATGGATAAGGAATAGAAATGGTTGGTACAATTTTATTTGCACCTGCTGTTTTGGCAACCGGTACTAAGTTAGCCATTTGTACTACCGCTAAACCAGCACGTTCTACTTCTTTAACAATCGTTGCACCGCAACGAGTACAAGTGCCTCACGTAGAAGTCATGATAACGCCATCAACACCAGCGGCTAAGAGTTCAGCTACAATTTCTTTACCCATTCTAGCTGCTTCAGCTTGAGTAGTACCTGTTCCTACTGTTGAATAGAAATAAGAATACAATTCTTTGATTTTACCTTCAGACTCAAATGTTCTTAATGCGTCAATCGGTACACAAACATTAGGATCTGCATCTGCTGCTGCTGGATCATATCCTGCATGTATTGTTTTGAATACACCACTTTCTAATCGTTCCATACCAGCAACATCATACTTACCCCATCTTGTTGCTGATGCAGATTGAATTCTATCAGGATTATCGATTGGTACAATCCCCCCTGAAGTTAAAACTGCTATTTTCGCTTGACTCAAGTCTTTTATCGGTGTTGCAATATCCACTAAATCCATCTTTGGAATAGGAAGTTCTGTTACATATGTTTCACCTGATATTTTCTTTAGAAGCATATCAATTACTCGATCTGCTGCATTGACTTTATCTTCACGCCATACTTGATGACGGATACCTCTTGTATAGTAGCCTTCTTCCTCGGCTGTACCAAGTGATTCTCCAGCCAGTACTTTATCTGCATACAGACTCATTTTCTTAATGTCTTTTCTCATTGCCGCAGCACTTTTACCACCTGGGAAAATAATCATATCTTTTTTAAACATCTCTACACCAGGATTTTCAATATGCATTGAAGAAAATACCGGTACACCAAATTTTTCTTTAACAGCCAAACTAATCACGCCACAAGCGTTTCCGTAACGCCCTGCTTGGAAAGCTGGTCCAGCTAAGAATATATCAAATTCTTTATCTTCTAAGAAGCTTAATAGTTTTTCTACTGCTTCTTCTTCATTCGATCCCATAAAGTTATCACCACAGATCAAAGTATGTGTAACTTCTGCATTTTTTAAGGCTTGATTGAAAGCCATCGATGCGCCTACAACGCCTTCTCTGATTTCAGGTGCAAAATCAGCTTTGTCTTCTCCGCCAATCTGTCCGAAGAATTGATTTAAATATACAATCGCTTTTTTCATGACACACTCCTAAAATTCTTTCATCGTTTTTGTAGACCACCCTACAACCTGATCACCACAGAACATTGCATTATTTTCCATAATAATCGATCCATCTGGTTTAACAGAAGATCCTAACAATTCATCATTTGACCAACCGCCTGATAAACCATCTCTAGCCAAAGCTTCCAATTCTCCTAAAACAAGTCCAGCTGGTGGTAACTTAATTAACTCCGATACATTACCACAAGATACTATCGCTGTAGATTTTTCATTTAAAGATACCAATGACTGTGATCCACCATCACGACCGGTACACTCATTTGTCAGACCAACTGTTTTTATGCCAGCATCTTCAAGTGCTACTAAACAAGCTGTGAAATCAGTATCAGGATTACCATAACCTTCTTCTGCAACAACTGCTGCATCAGCTCCTAATGACTTAGCCATCTGAGCTACAAACAATGCCGAACGTTCTTTTTGATCCAAAGCAACATTCAGGTTAGACATAATAACACCCAAGAAATTAATAGTTTCTCCATGTTCTTTATAAAGTCTTTTAATCATCGGTAAGTTTTGGAAATCGTAAGTAGACCATTTTGAAGAACATGGCATGAAACTACCCGATATCATTGCACCATCTAATATTTCATTCGGATTCATGAACGTAGGTACCATTCTATTACAATCCCATCCATAACACAAGTCGTTATATCCAGCTTCTTCCATTTGAGATTGCGGTTGTAATACGATCACCACTGACGGGAGAACGTTTTCCTTTTCGGTTCTTTTAGAGACAGGTTTTAGCTCAAATACTTCTGTTTCCTGTGGTTCTAATGCTTTAACACATTGACCGATGTATTCTGCGAGTCTCATCCCTGCCCATCTTAATGCTTTATTCTTTTTTTGTTGTTCATGGTGTTCAAAAGTTTCATCTGTGTGTGCAACCAATACAATATTCTTTAATTGTGAGTAGTAAGTGTACTTGGCACCTTCTCCACCCATATCTATTAAACCATCTTGGAATCCACCGTAATGTTGTCCAACTACTAATACGCTACACCCTTTTAAGGCATGTGTTGTGCCGTTACCAGCTTGTGACAATTCTCCAATAACGCCTGGGAATATTGAATCACCATTTAACTTAACTCTTGGTTCTATTGCTTCTTTTACTGGAACCAACCTTACATCATCCCCTGGACGGACTATGTGAAGCTCAGCCTCTACTATATGTTCATCCTCAAATACAACTTTTAAAGCTTCGTCTTTATTGATTGTTAATAGACCATCATTAAATGCTGTCTCTGATCCAAATTGAATCTCTTCGACAAAAAAATTACCCATTTCTAGTCTCAAAACTAAATCCTCCTTATAATATTGTGAATTGTTTGACAACTCTAATCATGATTATATCATAGCCTTGATTATTTGAGAAGTATTTTTCTCGAAATTCTAAATTTACTTGCTAATTTGACCCTTTTCAAAGGTTTCAAGCAAAAAATATTTGTGATATAATACGATTTAAGGGGAGATATTATGAAGAAAAAAAGACAAAGAGAACGTACAACAAGGATATTTATAGAGTCTGCTGCTGAAATCATAAGAACTGAAGGAATTGAAGCTTTAACGATTCGAAAAGTTGCTGATATTGCTGCGTATAATAGCGCTACTTTATATAATTATTTTGATAACTTGGAACACTTGAAATCATTAACAGCTCTCACATTCATAGCGGATTATACAAATTCATTAGACGATTGCATAAAAGACTGTAAAAATGCTTATGAAATCAATGAGGCCGTTTGGTTGAATTTCTATAGATATACTTATCGCTTGCCAAAAATATATCATTCTATCTTTGGCAACTCTGTTAGCAAAAGTCACAACTCATACATAAATGAGTTTTACACATTATTCCCTGAACATTTAGCGGATACTTCAGAAAAAGTAAAAGGTATGCTCGTTGAGGAAAATTTATTAGATCGTACAATGTTTCTTTTAAATGAATGTGCTAAAGAGGATTATTTTGCTACAGAAGATTTAGAAGAAATTTATGAACTGCTTTTCTTTATTTATCAAGGCATGCTCAACAGATTATTGACGTGTGAGGTATGTTTTACCGAAGATGAATTTGTAGAAAAAGCTAGAGTTTATAACAATAAGATCTTTATGGGATATAAAAAAACTACCTAACGGTAGTTTTTGTTATTATACATTGCATTATCAGCTTCAATCATGGCCCGTTCTAGTGAATCATTCAAGTTATGTCGTATACAGTAACCAATAGCAACATCTATATTCTCTATTCGATCATCCCAAGGTTCCATTTTACAGTTTTTCAATTGTTTAATTAATCTACTTATTTTTTCTTGAACGACTGTTTCATCAGAGTTTTTCATGATTACCAAAAACTCATCACCACCCATTCTACAGATTATAGACTGTTCAAATACTTCTTTCAGACATTTCCCATAGGCTTTAATATAAATATCACCGACGTGATGACCCATAGTGTCATTAATGTATTTCAGTTTATTTAAGTCACTCATTATAATACCTTGTGGAAATTCAAGAGTCTCTAGTTCATTTCCAATAGAGTTAAAGTATAGTCTATTATTTAATCCCGTTAAAGGATCTAAATACATTTGATGTTCTCGATCTCTTAATACAGCTGTTTTTTCCTGTTCTGAAATTAAGGTTTTAATAGCTCTAACCAAGAAGTATACACCAACTGTCACAATGACCAATAAAACACCAATAACAATCAGTAAAAACGTTACATTTCTTGATACAAGTTCAGGAACCGTGCTTAAACCT
>Ga0209379_10000347_pt1 | contig 42660 bp, 32 predicted proteins | sample tdDd001_FD_187124 | JGI IMG/M metagenome (GOLD analysis project Ga0209379, IMG submission 187124) | Marine sediment microbial communities from the Atlantic coast under amendment with organic carbon and nitrate - tdDd00.1 (SPAdes)... | ecosystem: Environmental > Aquatic > Marine > Coastal >... | reverse complement strand
GGGGGTGACAACAATCGAGGAAAATCCTGATCAAACACAATTAACAACTCGTTATACCGAAAGAGCTGTTGATTTTATTACTCGTAAAAGTGATAAGCCTTTCTTTCTTTATTTAGCTCATTCTATGCCTCATGTTCCATTAGCAGTATCTGATAAATTCAAAGGGAAGTCAGAGCATGGTTTGTATGGTGATGTGATCATGGAAATAGACTGGTCTGTAGGCGAAGTGATCAAATCTTTAAAAAAGAATGGTGTTTATGATAATACCTTGGTGGTATTTGCATCGGATAATGGTCCCTGGTTAATTTATGGCGAACATGCCGGAAGCGCAGCCCCTTTACGAGAAGGAAAGATGACTAGTTTTGAAGGGGGACAACGCGTTCCTTGTATTATGAGTTGGCCAGTTAAAATACCAGCGGGAAGAGAGTGTAATGAGGTGGTAACAGCAATGGATATTTTACCTACAATGGCTAAGTTAATTGGAGCTGATTTACCAGAAAATAAAATTGATGGAAAAGATGTTAGCCGTATACTAAAAGGAAAACGCAACGCTAAGTCTCCAACTGAGATATTCCTTTATATAAATGGGCAAACCCTTGAGGCAGCACGACAGGGAGACTGGAAGCTGAATTATCCGCATAGCTACATCTCAGTAGCAAAAGGAGGAACAGACGGAAAAAGAGGTAAAGGTGCACGAGGCAAGATAAATGACTTCGAGCTTTATAATTTGAAGGATGATATGGGTGAAACAACCGATGTTGCCGAGCAATATCCTGAGATCGTGAAACAAATAAAGGAAAGAGCCGATCAAGAGATGAAACAACTGATGTCGGAAGTAAGACCTTGTGGTATCTCAGAAAAATAATTGATACTAATATCATTTGAATTATAAATCTTAATCTATGAAAAAAATCCTAAAATATATCTTAATGACGATTCTAATCATTATGAGTGCTGTAATTATAATGATTTCAGCATTGTTCGCTTACGGTTTGTACGATGCAAATTATGCTACAAGACTAACTGAAAAAGAAAGAGAGGCACTTGTAGAAGTTGGTTTGGAAAATCATACGAACCATCTGATGAGTACTATGACTACAGTGGAAAAACTCAATCAATTATCCGGAGATGTTGGTCAATTACTCTATGTGAGATTGGCAGTAAGATTCGGAATGCTTAAACAGTATTGCATTAATTATGCGGGTCGGGATAAAAAGAATGGTATTCAACCCATTGCATTTTCCGATGGTCCCAGAGGGATTACCGTTGGTCCTTCCACAAATTTTCCTGTAGCTATGGCACGAGCAGCTGCCTGGGATACAGATCTTGAAAAGCGAGTGGGAGATGTTATCGGACAAGAGGCTAGAGCTCAGCATGTAAATTATTTCGGAGGGGTGTGTATTAACCTATTACGCCATCCAGCTTGGGGGCGCGCGCAGGAGAGTTATGGAGAAGATCCATGGTTAATGGGTAAAATGGGTGTTGCTATTACAGAAGGTGTTCAGCATCATAATGTAATGGCATGTGCCAAACATTTTGCATTGAATAGCATTGAAGATTCACGATTCTATGTAGACGTAAAGGTGGATGACCGTACATTACGCGAAGTTTATTTGCCACATTATCAAATGGTGATTGATGCAGGTGTCGCTTCGATTATGAATGCCTATAACAAAGTGAATGGAGAATATTGTGGGCATAATAAGTGGCTGTTAACAGATGTATTGCGAGGAGAGATGGGTTTTAAAGGATTCGTAACCTCTGATTGGATTTGGGGTATTTACGACGGACAGAAAGCTGTAAAAGCCGGGATGGATGTGGAGATGCCTATGGAAATGCACTCTGGACAGAAGCTTAAAAAGTACCTTGATAAAGGAACGCTTACTGCCGAGGACATTGATAAATGTGTTAGACGTGTTCTTGATACAAAATTGAAATTTCTAACTGCAGAAGATCCAATGGAATACACGAAGGATCTTATAGCAAGCAAAGAACATTGCCAATTAGCTTTGGAAGCCGCCGAAAAAAGTATGGTTCTGCTTAAAAACGAAAATCAATTATTGCCTTTAAACAAAAATAAACTTAAAAAAGTTGCTGTTATTGGCAAATTAGCTGCTAGTGAAGAAACAGGCGATAAAGGGAGTAGTTATTTTAAGCCTAAATATGTAGTAAGTCCTTTACAGGGAATAACAAATGCCTTAAAAGGAGTGGCTGAAGTGGTATATTGCGATGGTGTTAAGCCTAATGAATTAAAAGAGGTTGTTACAGATGCCGATGCAGTAATTGTAGTAGCAGGATTTGGTCCTAAAGAAGAGGGCGAATTCTTAGTAAATGATAAAGCTACTGAAGGTCGCACCCAAGAGGATGTAGTTGGTAAAGGAGGAGATCGATTTTCTCTAACATTGTTAGACCAGGATGAACAGCTAATTGATAAGGTATCAAAACTAAATAAAAACGTAGTTGTTTCACTTGTAGGTGGAAGTGCCATTATTTGTGAGAACTGGAAAAATAAAGTGTCATCTATTTTAATGGCTTGGTACAGTGGTATGGAAGGTGGAAATGCTTTTGCTAATGTTATTTTTGGTGATGTTAATCCTGGTGGAAAATTACCATTTACAATTCCAGTTTCGCAGGATCAATTACCAGAATTTAATCCTTTTGCAAAAGAAGTAACTTACGATTATTATCATGGCTACACGTTGTTCGATAAAAAAGAGATGAAAGCGGCTTATCCATTTGGTTATGGGTTAAGTTATACGACATTTGAGATATCAGAGCCTGTTGTAGCACAAACAGAAATCTCTGAAAATGGTAAAGTTGAAGTTAGTGTTACGATCAAAAATACAGGTCAAGTTCAGGGTGATGAAGTTGTTCAGTTGTATATTGGATTCAAAAATTCAGTTGTTGATAGACCTGTAAAGCTTTTACGTGACTTCAAACGTGTTTCACTATCTCCAGGAGAATCAAAGGAGATTATTTTGTCTGTTGATGTAAAAGATTTGACTTGGTACAATCCGGAGAGCAAACAATGGGAAATTGAAAAGATGGAATATGAAGTTTATTCTGGTACATCTTCTTCAATTGAAGATCTAAAAGAAACAACATTTTTAATTAACTAAGTACAAATAAACGATGAGAAAGCTGCTTGTATTCGATTACAAGCAGCTTTTTTTTTGACACTTTCCCACGGGAAAATGTATAAATGAGATTTTTAAAATTAGATTCATCCTACTTTTTAGGTGTTTATTGTTGTCTGATTGTTGTCGAAATTGTATGTTGATTCTCTGCTTGTAATTCTATATAATCATCATAGAAATTAGCGGCTTCAACACAGATGAATGATTTGTATCCATCGTCAGGCATATCTTTCATTTGTTTGCAATTTTCTTTCCATGGATTCCAGACAACACTTGTTTGGCTTCCTGATTTATCAATTACAATTTTTTTACCTGTTCCCAGATTATTTAGGATACAAGGTGTTTTCGTATTTATATATCGACGGTTTTCTTCTTCCGTAATTCTCAATAAGGATTCAGTTTGGGTTTTAGTAGTCCCTTCGAAGCCCCAATAATATGAGGTATCCTTTAAACCCTCTATTGATAATTTATTAATGTCGTTTACTTTTATGTAAGAATGAAGGGCCGATGTAAACTTAAATTTATTCGAACCTGTATTTCTAGTCATTAAACTAACTTCGAGTTGCTCACCGACTTTAACTGTTAGTTCTGAATAAAAATCATGTGGCCAATATTCTTTTGTGGTGGCTGAAGATTTAAGTGATAAGCTTAAATGGGTAGTATCATCATCATTATGTGTCACTTTTTCAAGATTCCATAATGATAGCCTGGCAAAACCATGTTGAGGCAATGAGCTGTCTGACTCATGTGGTCCAAACCAAGGAAAACACAAAGGAATACCTCCTCGAATAGCTTTTCCATGTTTGTATTCACTATTTTGACTCATCCAAAGTAGATTTTCTTCATTGGTGGGGATATAACTTAATACTTGAGCTCCATATAAAGAAAGATCTAATTGTGCATGCATATTTTGGATGCGAATAATATTCAACTCTTCTTTTTTATAGAATGATACTGATCCTTCTTTAGCAAATTGGTTTGTTAATTCAATACTAGATTTCATTTGAAAGCCTTTTGATAGTTAATAGATATTTTCAAAGGTATCTTTATTTCGATAATTGATAATAAAAGATTATGCACAAGAAGGAGGTATTAATAAGTAATAGATTTAATTACCCCCTCTTTCGAACTTTCTCCTCCATTGAATAGAGCTGTGTTTTCTAATTTTGATGTTGACTAATTAGCGCATCTAGAATAATAATGGTTCAAAAAATAAAGATACTTACAGGGCTTTTGATGTTTTCAATGGTATTGAATATTTTTCAGTCCCGTGGACAAACAAAAACAACAATTGATAAAAACTGGACCTTCATGAATGAAGCTAATGCGGATTTTCAGAAGGTTGATTTGCCGCATACATGGAATAAGCTTGATGCTTTTGATGAAGAATCCGGGTTTTATCGTGGTGTAGGGATATATATTAAAACGGTTACTCTAGATAAAGTAGACGGTCGGAAATTCTTTTTGTCCTTCGATGGTGCAGCAACAATCACAAAAGTATATTGCAATGATCAGTTTTGTGGCGAGCACATTGGAAATTATGGCTCTTTTGCTGTAGATATTTCAAAAGCTGCAATCGATGGAGCAAATCAAATCAGAATAGAGGTTGATAATTCGTATCATGAAAACGTCCCTCCTCTTTCTGCTGATTTTACCTTTATGGGGGGGCTGTATCGAAACGTCCATTTAATTGAAACCGGAAAGATTCACTTTGATAAATTAGATCATGGGTCAGCAGGAGTTAAGTTTTATACACCAAAAGTTTCAAGTGAACTTGGAGAGGTTCAAATTGTTTCTAGTTTGCTCAATGATTTTGGGAAAAAGAAAAATATAAAGATCATCCATCGCCTGCTTGATGCTGAAGGTAATCTGGTAAGTAAAACGTCTAAAAGCTTGAAAACTTCAGAAGGAAAATATCATCTTGAACAAATTGTGCAGGTAAAATATCCGTCGTTGTGGTCGCCCGATTCACCTTACCTTTATCAACTTGTCTCAGAAATACAGAATACTAAAACTGGTGAAGTATACGATAGGGTGATTAATAAATTAGGCTTTAGATGGTATGATCACACTGCTGAAGAAGGCTTAAGAATAAATGGAAAATACATTAAACTAAAAGGGATCAACCGAACTCAGGACTATGCTGGTTTAGGAATTGCACTTCCGGATGAATACCATTGGAACGATCTTAAAATGATAAAAGAGGCTGGTTTTAACAGCATTCGTTTAGGTCATTATCAACAATCACCTGTAGTTTTGGATGCTTGTGATAAATTGGGATTTATTGTGACTTGTGAGGTGCCATTAATCGATGAAATTACTTTATCGGAAGAATTCAGCTCTAACATCATCAATATGACACTGGATCTTGTGCGACGCGATGTGAATCATCCTTCCATTTGGGGATGGGGACTGAGTAATGAGATTTTGTTAAGAATGCCTAAAAAGGGGACTAAAGATGAGAAAAATGCTTATCGAAGCTATTTAAGGAACCTGCTTACCCGAATGGATAGTGTGGTGAAAAAGGAAGATCCATATCGTCCAACAATGTCGGTAATGCACTTGATGTATGCTGCTTACAAAAGAGCTAAAATTCATAATATTGGAGATGTGGTTGCTGTAAATCTTTACCCTGGCTGGTATAGTGGAACACCTGATCAGATGGAAAGCTATGCTCGTAACATATACGAGAAAGCACCGGACAAACCATTCCTGATAACAGAATATGGAGCAGGTGCAGATCCACGATTACGATCAGATCATCCACAAGCCTTTGATTTTTCATTGGAATACCAAACCGAAATGCATAAGCAATGGTACAAAACCATTAGAGAGAATGATTTTATTGCAGGAAGTTTTGTTTGGGTTTTTTCTGATTTTGCCTCTGAGAAGCGTGGCGATTCAGAACCCAAAATTAATAGTAAAGGTTTGGTGTCTTTCGATAGAATTCCTAAAGACGTGTATTACTACTATCAGGCAGAGCTTTCAGATCAGCCAATTGTGGCTATTGCCAGCAAAAATTGGGCGTACGGATCTGGTGTTGAAGATGCAGAATTGAATGAGCTTTGTACTCGTAAACTTGAAGTGTATTCTAATTTAGAAGAAATAGAACTACTCATTAATGGGGAATCATTGGGGAAACGTAAGGTCGAAGATCACTCTGTCGTGTGGGAAATCCCTTTTCGACACGGAAAGAATAGGATAAGTGCAATTGGAAAGACTGCTAATGGCAAACAGATTATTGATTGCCATGAAGTTGATTTCAATATAATACCCAGAAAGCTTAAAACTGCACAAAGTAAAGAAATTGAAATAAGGGTAAACGCCGGAAGTAATTGTTATTTCCTGGATAAGGAGGAAAAAGCAGTTTGGCTTCCCGAGCAATTTTACTCTGAAAATGGATTTGGTTTTATAGATGGTGAAAGATTAGTAACAAAACTAGGACGTCCCAATCGTATCGGTACAAATTACGATATACTGGGTACAAATAAAGATCCCTTGTATCAAACGCAACGAATCTCTTTATCAGGATTTCAGGCAGATGTTCCTGCAGGAGAATATGAAATCACCATTGGCCTAGCGGACTTGTATAAGAAAAAACAAAAAAAACTTGCTTACGAATTAGGCGGGGAAGAATCAGAAAAAGAGAGTCTGAGTGATATTGAAAACACCTTTACCATAATAGTAAATGGTGAGTCTGTCTTTCGAAATATCTGCCCTCGAAAACTTGCTGGAGAAACATCTGCTTTACAATTGAATACCACAATTTATACAGAAGGTGGAATTGCAATTCAATTTGAAGATGAAGAAGGTTTTAGTTATGTGAATTCTATGAAAATAATCAAACAATAATCAGAATGAAGAAATTTTTAAACAAAGGACTCCTGTTAGTGGGTTTGTGCTCAATCGTTTTATCTGCCTGCCAGAAACCAGACAATAGTATTGTTGAGAAATGGGGGAAAACCAACTTGAAAGTATTGGAAGATAATGGTTTCAAATATCGTGACCTAAATAAGAATGAGAAGTTGGATGTTTATGAAGACAGACGTTTACCTGTTGCTGATAGAGTAGAAGATCTACTTGAAAAAATGGAGATTGCAGAGAAAACAGGATTGATGGGACATCCGTTCTATATGTTTCCAAAAAATCGTAAAAGTGATACACTTACAAAAGAGTTTATCGCAAAACATACTAGAAGGAAACGTTCATTAATTCAACGAAAATTTGTAACCCACTTTGCGGTTGCGGGTTCTGGGGAGCCAAATATTCAGGCTGTTTGGCAAAATGAGGTGCAGAAGCAGGCCGAACTAGGTAGATTGGGAGTTCCTGTTACTATTAGTTCAGACCCACGTCACGGATTTCGAGAGCAATCTGGGGTAGCTTCAGAAGTCGGTATTGGCATTAGTCAGTGGTGTGAGCCTGTAGGATTTGGAGCTATTGGTGATGAGAAAATTGTAGAAGAGTTTGGGCGCATTGCAAACATTGAGTTACGCGCATTAGGTATTCGCACAGCCTTACATCCAATGGCTGACTTGGCAACTGAACCACGTTGGACGCGTATTATCGGAACATTTGGTGAAGATGCTGATCTTTCTGCGAAGTTAACTGCTGCATATATTCGTGGTTTCCAAGGTGAAAAGTTTGGAGCAGAGAGTGTGTCATGCATGACAAAGCACTTTTCAGGTGGTGGTCCTCAGGAAGATGGATGGGATGCTCACCTTGATTATGGTCGTAACCAATGTTATCCTGGTGATAATTTCGAATACCATATTAAACCATTTATCGCAGCTATTGAAGCAGGTGGTAACCAAATGATGCCTTATTACGGAATTCCATTGGGGCAAACATCAGAGGATGTTGCTTTTGGGTTTAACAAGGAGGTTTTAACAGATATTTTAAGAGATCGTTTAGGTTTTGATGGTGTGATTTGTACTGACTGGAATATTGTAAGCCATCGCCCTTTTGGTGTTGATAGTTTGTCCATTGACGAAAGGTTAATTAAATCGATTGAAGCAGGTGTTGATCAATTTGGTGGAGATAATTTTGGTGCTGAACTAGCTAAACTAGTTACAGACGGAAAAATAGCTGAAGAGCGTATTAATGAATCAGCTCGTCGAATTCTGAAAATCAAATTTGAAGCTGGATTATTTGATAATCCGTTCGTAGATGATGAGAATGCTAATACCATTTGTGCGACACCGGAATTCCTTGAAAAAGGCATGTATTCACAAAAAGCATCTCAGGTGTTGTTAAAGAATAAGAACAAAATTTTGCCTTTAAAGAAATCTACAAAAGTTTTTGTAGTTGGCTATAATAAGGAAGTTGCAGCAAAGTATGCTACAGTTGTTGATAAAATTGAAGAGGCTGATGTCGTTCTTATGAAACTAAAGGCGCCTTATGATGCAACAATGAGAAAGGGCTTAGAAAGAATATTCCATCAAGGACCATTGTCTTACAATAAGTTTGAACATGATTCAATTATGAGCATTTTGAAGCAAAAACCTTCTGTGATTACCATGTATATGGATCGACCAGCTGTAGTGCCTGAAATTACAGAAGAAGTGGAAGGATATATTGCACACTTTGGAGCTTGTGATGAGGCTTTGTTTGATGTAGTATTTGGTAAATTTAAGCCTCAGGGTAAAATGCCATTTGAAATTCCATCATCATTAAAAGCTGTTGAGGAGCAAAAGGAAGATGTTCCTTATGACTCGAAGGATCCTTTGTTCAAATTTGGACATGGATTAACTTATTAATGTTAGGATTATCAATGTAAAAAAAGGTCTTGTTGGAAAATTAATATTGTTTTACCCACAAGACTTTTTTTATATCCATATACTCATTGATAAAGGAGAAAAATTATTTAAGAATTGAATAAACTAATGTTTTTTTTAGTAAAACTCTTGAACATGAATAAGCTAACACTTATACTTTTTAGTATTGCTATCGTATTTTGTGGATGTTCTAAAATTGATAATTCAATTGTTGAGAAGTGGGACCTTACCACTTTGGAAATTTTAGAAGTTGATGGTTTTAAATATCGTGACTTAAATAAAAACGGGCAGCTAGATGCATATGAAGATAGACGTTTGCCTGTTGTTGAACGTGTTGAAGACTTGGTTAATCAATTGACCATTGCTGAGAAAACTGGATTAATGTTCCACCCTCATACTATGGTTTATAAAAATACTAAAGGCGATACTTTAGCTCGTGAATTTTTCGCTGGGCAAGTACGGGGTAAACGTAAGTCCATTGTATCCGATTACCTTAATCATTTTGCGGTAATGGGCCCGTGTAGACATTGGAATTTGGCTATTTTTCAAAATGAAATGCAAAAAGTAGCTGAACAAAGCCGCATGGGAATACCTGTTACATTTAGTTCAGATCCTCGACATGGATTTCGCGTGCAGTCTGGTGCTGCATCAGAGGTAGGTGTTGGAATTAGTAAGTGGTGCGAGCCTGTAGGATTTGCTGCTATAGGTGATGAGAAAATTGTAGAAGAATTTGGGCGTATTGTCAATGTAGAGTTGCGTGCAGCTGGGATTCGAACCGCGTTACACCCAACGGCAGATTTAGCAACTGAACCACGTTGGGCTCGTATTATAGGTACTTTTGGTGAAGACGCAGATTTGTCGGCAAAACTAACTGCCGCTTATATTCGTGGCCTTCAGGGTGAAAAATTTGGCATTGAAAGTGTATCATGCATGACCAAGCACTTCTCTGGTGGAGGTCCGCAAGAAGATGGTTGGGATGCACACTTGGATTATGGACGTAATCAAAGATACCCTGGAGGCAACTTTGAATACCATATTAAACCTTTTATTGCTGCAATAGAAGCCGGAAGTACCCAAATGATGCCCTATTATGGTATTCCTGTAGGTCAAACATCAGAAGACGTTGCTTTTGGATATAATAAAGAAGTATTGACAGGCATATTGAGAAATCGTTTGGGTTTTGATGGGGTGATTTGTTCTGACTGGCGCATAATTAAACAAAGGCCTTATGGTTGTGATAGTTTGTCGATCGATAAACGACTAATCAAATCATTGGATGCAGGAATAGACCAATTTGGTGGTGAAAGGTTAAGTGCTGAGTTGGCTAGACTGGTTGAAGCAGGGACAATTTCTGAAGAGCGTATAGATGAATCAATTCGACGAATTCTGAAAATCAAATTCGAATCGGGATTGTTTGATGATTCTTTTGTTGATGCAGCAATTGTAAATTCTGTTTGCGCAACACCAGAGTTCATTGAAAGAGCAATGTATTCACAAAAGGCTTCACAAGTATTGCTTAAAAACAAGGATAATATCTTACCTCTTGGCGAAACAACAAAAGTGTTTGTTGTTGGATATAATAAAGAAGTGGCTGCAAAGCATGGAACTGTTGTAGATAATATCGAAGACGCTGATGTAGTTGTAATGAAGCTGAATGCACCGTATGATAAAACGTTGAGAAAGGGAATAGAAAAGATGTTCCATCAAGGGTCATTGGCTTACACTCAGGTTGAGTGTGATTCAATCATGAGCATTTTAAATCAAAAACCTTCTGTGATTACCATGTATATGGATCGACCAGCTGTAGTGCCTGAAATTACAGGTGAAGTTGAAGGGTATATTGCTAATTTCGGTGCTTGCGATGAAGCATTATTTGATGTGATCTATGGTAAATTTAAGCCACAAGGTAAATTGCCATTTGAAATTCCATCATCATTAAAAGCTGTTGAGGAGCAAAAGGAAGATCTTCCTTATGACTCAAAAGATCCTTTATTTAAGTTTGGATTTGGGTTAACTTATAATTATTAGCAAGAGGAAGATTTAATTCCTCCTTTAAAAAGACAATTACTTTAAAATAATAAATTATTTTTTTTATATGCATACTATATTAAGTAAGGAGTATATTCTTGTAGTTATTGGACTCTTAATGTCTACTTCATGTTTTGCTCAATCAAGAATAGAATTTCTAAAAGAGCTCGAGACAAAGGAGGTAAAACCAATTGTTTTTTTTGGTGATGAACAGATTGACCAAAAGGTTGATTCGGTTTTACAATTAATGACTCTGGAAGAAAAGGTGGCTATGTGTCATGCTCAGTCAAAGTTTAGTTCGCCGGGTGTGGCTCGTTTGGGTATTCCGGAAATATGGATGTCTGATGGTCCTCATGGTGTTAGATCTGAGCCCTTGTGGGATTCATTTTCAGGTGCAGGCTGGACAAATGATTCGTGTACTGCATTTCCGGCACTGACCTGTCTTGCAGCTAGTTTTAACCCGGAAATGTCATATATCTATGGAAAGGCATTAGGAGAGGAGGCCCGCTATCGTAAAAAAGATATTTTATTAGGACCCGGACTTAATATATATCGGATGCCATTGAATGGAAGAAACTTTGAGTATATGGGTGAAGATCCTTATTTGGCCTCGAAAATGTCAGTTCCTTATATTAAGGGAGTTCAAGAGAATGGTGTTGCAGCATGTGTAAAACACTATGCATTGAACAATCAGGAGAAAAGTAGATTTTCAGTAAGTGTGGATGTTAATGATCGAGCTTTGCATGAAATATATTTACCTGCTTTTAAAGCTGCTGTATTGGAAGGTAATACCTGGTCGGTAATGGGAGCATACAATAAATATAAAGGACAATATTGTACTCATAATGAACAGTTGAATAAGATTTTGAAAGGAGACTGGGGCTTTGATGGTGTGTTGGTGAGTGATTGGGGATCGACTCATGATACCAGAGAGGCAGCTTTGTATGGTTTGGATATTGAGATGGGAACATTTACGAATGGTTTGGATGAATCAATAAATGATGCATATAGTGGGTATTATCTGGCAATTCCTTTTTTGAGGGCTCTTAAGAAAGGAGAAATTTCAGTGGAGGTTCTGGACGATAAAGTGAGACGTATTTTGCGATTGATTTTCAGAACCAGTTTGAGTGAAAATCGTCCATGGGGTTCAATGAGGAGTCAGGAGCATTATGATGTGGCCCGTAAGATTGCACAGGATGGAGTTGTTTTACTAAAGAATGATGATGACTTTTTTCCAATTGATGCCAACACAGAGTTAACTATTGCCGTTATTGGTGATAATGCAACCAGAGAGCTTACTGTTGGAGGTGGATCTTCAGAATTAAAGGCTGTGCACGAAATTTCACCTTTGGAAGGTATTCAAAAACGATTCAAAAATGCAAACGTGATCTTTGCCAGAGGATATAATGTTACACCACCAAGAGTAAGACGAAAAAACCGACACATTTATGAAGCTATAGCTGATTCGCTTATACTAGAAGCTATCGAGATTGCAAAACAAGCAGATGTGGTTTTGTTTGTTGGTGGGTTAAATAAGGAGCCAAAACAAGATTCTGAATCGCATGATCGCTTGAGTTATGAACTTCCCTATGGACAAGGTGATTTGTTAAATGAGATTGTAAAAATCAATAAAAATACCGGTTTAGTACTTATCAGTGGAAATGCTGTTGAGATGCCATTCATTAATGATGTTAAGGGGATAATGCAAGCATGGTATTTGGGGAGTGAAGCAGGTCATGCTATTGCTGATATAATCTCAGGTGATGTGAATCCATCGGGTAAACTGCCTTTCTCATTTCCTGTGAAACTGAGCGATAATGGAGCGATATCTTTTGGTGAAGAATCTTATCCGGGAGTTAAAAGTAAACAAGAGTATAAGGAAGGTATTTTAGTGGGGTATCGTTGGCATGATACAAAGGAAATTGATCCTTTATTTGAGTTTGGTTACGGTCTTTCTTTTACTTCGTTTAAGTTAAGGAAATTCAAAACTGATAAGAAAAGATATGGTAGCGAAGATGTTATAACTTTATCTTGTTCTGTTAAAAATACAGGTAATGTAAAAGGTGCTGAGGTTGTCCAGGTATATGTCCATGATGTGGAAGCTTCGGTAATGCGTCCGTTAAAGGAGTTGAAGGCGTTTAAAAAGGTTTATCTGAATCCGGGAGAAGAGAAAACTGTATCATTGGTAATTGCAGCAAAAAATCTTGCTTTTTATGATGAGCAAAAGTCAGATTGGAATCTCGAGCCAGGTAAATTTAAATTGTTGGTAGGTGTTTCATCAAAGAATATAGTTGAGACAATGGATATTGAGATTGAGTAATTGAAGTTTGATCATAATAAAAAAAGCTTGCAACCTATAGGAGAATTTAATTCCTCCTTTAAAAAGAGAATTACTTTAAAATAATAAATTATTTTTCATATGCATACTATGTTAAGTAAGGAAAATGTTCTTGTATTTATCGGACTCTTAATGTCTACTTCATGTTTTGCTCAATCAAGAATAGAATTTCTAAAAGAGCTCGAGACAAAGGAGGTAAAACCAATTGTTTTTTGGAGTGATGAACAGATTGACCAAAAGGTTGATTCGGTTTTGCAATTAATGACTCTGGATGAAAAGATCGGCCAGATGTATGAAATAACCGGAGCTGGAGGTAATGTTGCAGAATTAGGAGATGTAAATGACGTAACTGATAAAAAGGTTTTCGAACAAAAAGGATTGGTAGGAATGTCATTAGGTACCTCAGGAGCTGTGGCATGCTATAGAGCTCAAAAATATGCAGTGGAGAAAACACGATTGAGAATACCGCTGCATTTCAATTTTGATGTAGTTCATGGCTTTAAAACAGTATTTCCAATTAACCTGGCTTTGTCAGGAACTTGGGATCCTGAATTAGTTGAAAAAGCTACTCGAATTTCTGCAATTGAGGCCACTGTTTCAGGGTTGACAATAACTAATGCTCCAATGATTGATGTTTGTCGTGATCCTAGGTGGGGGCTTATCACAGAAGGGTGTGGAGAAGATCCATATTTAGCTTCTGAAATGGCTAAAGCTTATGTGAAAGGTTTTCAAGGTGAAAATTTAGCCGATAAAAATACTTTGATAGTACCGTAAAGCACTTCGCTGGTTATGGTGCAGCAGAGGGCGGACGCGATTATAATACCATTGAAGTTACAGAGCGTACTTTGCGTCAAATATATCTTCCTCCCTTTCAGGCAGCAGTAGAAGCCGGAGTAGGTTCCATTATGCCAGCCTTTAATATTGTGGATGGAGTTGCATGTTCAGCGAGTAAATGGTTGCTCAAAGATGTTGCACGAGGTGAGTGGGGTTTTGATGGAATTTTTCTTTCTGACTTTAATGGAATCTTTGAAATTATTAGCCATGGAAATGCGGCGAATGAACAAGAAGCAGCTAAATTGGCGTTAGATGCCACTATGGATATTGAAATGTCTTCTCAGGTTTATATTTTAAATCTGAAGAAGTTGGTAGAATCTGGTAAGGTAAAAGAATCACAGGTTGATGATGCTGTACGCCGCATTTTAAAATCTAAGTTTAAAGTCGGGCTTTTTGATGATCCTTATAGATATATGGATGTTAAAGGAGAAAAAGAGCTGCATTGTTGTGATGAACACCTTGACGCAGCCAGAGAAATTGGTGCTAAATCAATTGTACTCCTGAAAAACGATACAATTAAGGATACAAAGCAACCACTGTTGCCATTGCATGATAACTATAAGTCGATTGCTCTTATAGGTCCATTTGTAAAAACCAAAACTTTGCAAGGAGCCTGGGCGTGGGGTGACTCAAAAAAGATGGTAACAGTGAAAAAAGGATTTATAAACCGATTGGGAGAATCATTTGATTTAAAAGTGGAAAAGGGAATTGATCCACGTGACTTTTCAAAAAGAAACATTGAAGAAGCAGAGCAAGCTGCAAAAGAGTCAGAATTGATCGTGCTTTGTTTGGGTGAGCCACGAAAATTTGCAGGAGAAGCAAAGTCAAGAGCTGAGTTGGATTTGCCCGGAAATCAAAAGGAACTGGCAGAAGAAGTGTTGAAATTGGGAAAACCAACTGTTTTAGTACTATTTAATGGAAGACCATTAGTGTTAAATTGGTATCATGAACGTTTTCCAACGATTGTCGAAGCCTGGTTTCCTGGAACACAAGCCGGAAATGCATTGACTGATATATTATGGGGAGATGTGAATCCTTCGGCTAAACTTACCAGTAGCTTCCCTTATCATGTTGGTCAGTTGCCTTTATATTATAACCATTTACAAACCGGAAGACCTGCAGGTAAGCTTTTAGGTAGTGCTAATTTTATTTCTAAATATTTAGATGTACCCAATGAGGCGCTCTATCCATTTGGTCATGGATTAAGCTATACAACTTACGATTATTCTGATATGAAATTATCTTCTTCGACCATTGAAAAAGATGAAGAGTTGGAGGTTTCTGTAAAATTGAAAAATACAGGGGATCGTGCAGGAGAGGAAATAGTACAGCTTTATATTCGCGATATTACTGGTAGTGTTTCACGTCCGGTGAAAGAATTAAAAGGATTTCAAAAGATAAAATTAGCAGTAGGTGAATCGAAAAATATTGTATTTAAGATAACCGAAGAAGATTTAAAATTCTGGAACTATGATATGAAATTCATTGCAGAGCCAGGGAAGTTTAAAGTTTTTGTGGGAGGCAGTTCTGTCGATAGTTTTGAAAAAGAATTTGAATTACTAGATTAAGAAATTTTGTGCATTTATAAACTATTAAATAAGATGAAAAAAAATCAAATTTTAAAAACTCTTCTTTTTACTATTGTTGCTTGTATGGTCAGGCAAGTAACAACAAGGGCTGCGAATAATGAAAAGCCTAATGTTGTGATTGTATTTACCGATGATCAGGGTTATGGCGATTTGGGTTGTTATGGAGCTCAGGGGTATAAAACTCCTCATATTGATAAGCTTGCTAAAAAAGGTATGAAATTAAATAGCTTTTATGTGGCAGCTGCTGTATGTACTCCTTCAAGAGCTTCACTGATGACTGGTTGTTATGCAGCCCGTATAAATATGGGAGTGATCCTGTTTCCAAGTAATAAACCTATAGAAAAACAGTCTTCTTCAAGCCTAAAAGGGTTGAATCCGGATGAAGATATATTGCCAGAACTGTTAAAAAAAGAAGGCTATACAACAGCTTGTGTCGGAAAATGGCATTTAGGACACCAGAAACCCTTTTTGCCTCACAATAATGGCTTTGACGAATATTTTGGGTTGCCTTATTCCAATGACATGATTCCACAGTTGAATCCTAATTATCCTGAAATACCATTGATGAAAAATGATAGTGTTGTTGAATTGAACCCTGATCAACATTATTTAACCAAGCGATACGCAGATTATAGTGTAGATTTTATTAAACGAAACAAGGAAAAACCGTTCTTTTTGTACCTAGCACATTCAATGCCACACATCCCGATTTATGCTTCGCCAAAATTTGAAGGTAAAAACGAAGCCGGACTATATGGTGATGTAATCGCAGAGATTGACTGGTCGGTAGGGCAAGTTGTTAAGGCGTTGAAAAAAGCAGGCGTGTACAAGAATACCATTATCATTTTCACTTCTGATAACGGGCCATGGATTAAGTATGGAAAACATGGAGGTTCGGCAGGCCCTTTGCGTGATGGAAAAGGTAGTGCTTTTGAAGGCGGGCAACGTGTACCGTGTATTATTAGTTGGCCAAAACATATTACAGCAGGTTCGCAGAGCGATAAAGTGGTTACTGCACTGGATATTTTACCCACATTAATGAACATCGTTGGGGGAGACTTGCCTAAGGAAAAAATCGATGGAAATGATGTTACCGAGCTGCTTACCGCTAATCCAAATGCGGAAGGGCATAAGGAGCCTTTCTTTTATATTAGTGGTAAAAAGATAAAAGGAGTTCGTCAGGGTGATTGGAAACTAATGTTACCACATCGTTACCCAAAATTAGTTGAGCCTGGAAAAGAAGGGAAAAAGGGTATTACTAAAGGTACAAACATAGAGCTGTCTCTGTTTAACCTTAAGGACGACATAGGAGAAACAACAAACTTGGCAGATAAACATCCTGAAATTGTAACGGAGTTAAAATTGTTAATGGATAATTTCAAAGAGGAAATTAAAGAGAACGAGCGAGCTTGTGGATTTTATCAGGAATAAGTTATGAAAATACTTGTTTGTTTATTTTTTAATTATTCCAGAGTATGTTAATTAGTTTTAAATATACTCTTGTACTAAAACAAAAACATTTTTAATGGCTAATAAGGCTATAATACATAAAAATATCTAAGAATGAAAAAATCTTTAAAATGCATACTTTGCTTAGCTGCTTTAAGTACGGCGGTTTTTACTTCTTGTCAGAAACCTGATAATTCCATTGCTGATCAATGGGAGAAGACAACACTCGAAATTTTGGAATCGGATGGTTTCAAATATCGAGACTTAAATAAAAATGGGGAATTAGATAAGTACGAAGATAGACGTGTTGATGTCAATGAACGTGTTGAGGATCTTCTATCGCAAATGAACATTGCAGAAAAAAGTGGGATGTTTTTTCAGCCATATATGCAATTCCCAAAATCTAGAAGAGGCAAAGTTTTAAATAAAGAATTTATAGATAAAAATACGCAGCGAAAAAAAAGCATTATTACGAGGGATTATTTATGTCATTTTGCTGTGCAGGGTGGTGCTCAAGCATGCCTGCAGTCATATTGGCAAAATGGAATGCAAACTGCCTCTGAAAATACACGCTTAGGAATTCCAGTTACTTTTAGTTCCGATCCTCGTCATGGTTTTAGAAAACAATCAGGAGCTGCATCAGAGTCAGGTTATGGTATTAGCCAATGGTGTGAGCCACTGGGGTTCGGAGCAATCGGAGATGAGGATGTAGTAGAAGAATTTGGAAGGATAGCTAACATCGAGTTACGTGCTTTAGGAATTCGTGCAGCTCTTCATCCAATGGCCGATTTAGCAACGGAGCCTAGATGGGCACGTATCATTGGAACATTTGGTGAAGATGCTGACATGTCTGCAAAGTTGACAGCTGCTTACATCCGAGGTTTTCAAGGTGAGAAATTTGGAGCTGAGAGTGTGTCATGTATGACCAAACACTTTTCGGGTGGTGGACCGCAACAAGACGGTTGGGACGCACATTTTACTTATGGAAGGAATCAGGAGTATTCAGGAGATAACTTTGAATACCACCTTAAACCATTTATGGCAGCGGTAAAGGCTGGCGGAACGCAAATGATGCCTTATTATGGTATACCATTGGGGCAATCATCCGAAGATGTAGCTTTTGGCTTTAATAAAGAGGTATTAACTGATATTCTGAGAAAACGCTTGGGCTTTGAGGGAGTTATTTGCTCTGATTTTGGAATTATTTTTCATAAGCCTTGGGGAGTGGATAGCCTTTCTCACGAAGAGCGCATAATAAAAGCTATGGATGCTGGGCTGGATCAATTTGGAGGAGAAAATTTTTCGAATCTGTTTACCCAAATGATTGAAAATGGAATGATTTCTGAAGAACGTATTGATCAGTCAGCTAGCCGACTATTGAAACTTAAGTTTGAATTGGGATTGTTTGATAATCCTTTTGTGGATGATGAAAAGGCCGGAATTATATGCTCAACTCCTGAGTTTAATGAGAAGGGTTTGTATTCGCAAAAGGCTTCACAGGTATTGCTTAAGAATAAGGATAATATCTTACCTCTTAGCAAATCAACAAAAGTGTTTGTTGTTGGGTATAATAAAGTAGTGGTTGCAAAATATGGAAATATTGTGGATAATATCGAAGATGCTGATGTTGTAGTAATGAAATTACAGACACCTTATGATAAAACGTTAAGAAAGGGATTAGAGAGGATATTCCATCAAGGGTCATTGGCTTATACACAGGCTGAGCGAGATTCAATCATGAGTATTTTGAAACAAAAACCTTCTGTTATTACCATGTATATGGATCGTCCTGCTGTAGTGCCTGAAATTACAGAGGAAGTTGAGGGTTATATTGCTAATTTTGGTGCCTGTGATGAGGCTTTGTTTGATGTGGTTTTCGGAAAGTTCAAACCTCAGGGAAAAATGCCATTTGAAATTCCATCATCATTAAAAGCGGTCGAGGAGCAAAAGGAAGATCTTCCTTATGACTCTAAGGATCCTTTATTCAAGTTTGGATTTGGATTAACTTATTAGATATTTTTGATGAAGAGTAGTTGGTGAAGAGGTTGTATCAGAAATGATACAGCCTCTGTTTATATGCAGAACATGGGCACTTATTACTAATGAAGAAAAAATTAGATTATCAATATTTATTAGTCCTTCAATAAGGATTCTCAAAACAGCAGTGCTTTATTTAATCCGCAAACACACATTTGTTAATAAAATAGGAAAGACCAGCTTCTCATTTATCTGGCATGATTCATTAATTGTTTATTTTTACTTATTCAAATTAGCTATCAGATGTGTGAACTCTTGCTTGTTTTTTACTCACCGGATCACGTTTTTGAATCTGGAAGTAGACAATTATTTGCTTGAAAAAGCTGTGATGTTATTATTTAATTGACAGTCAGTGTATTATAATTAATTTAAAGGAATTAGAAAAACTTTTTCCCCCATTTTTGTGAGCTTTTTTCTCCGGTTAAATATCTTTTAAAGCTATTATTTTAAGAATTCTTAACAACTAGATAATAAGAGTTAAGAATTAGAGAGGAATTTTGAAATACAACGCTAACGATTGTGTTTGTAGAATATGAATTGGGAATTCGGATTTCGTTAGTGTGAGACTTTTATTGAATTCATATAATTAATAGCTGAATCATTTAACATCTAAACATATCTTATGAAAAAAGTCAGTTTAATTTTAGTACTAATTGTCTGGAGCGTTTGTGCATTGCAAGCCCAAGAAAAGAAGGAGACTACAGCTTCAGATACGATTAAAGAGAAGAGCAAAGCTTTCTCGAAAGAGGAGGAGAATCGAAATGTGATGCTTAATGCAGAGAATAATGCAGGACCTAGAGAGGTAAATATTGGTTTGCCATTTACGGGTGATGTAACCATTCTAGAGAATGGTAATACGGTTGTAGGTTCGTTTTGGCCACAAAACCCATTATCGGTTTGGCGTTACGATAAGTCTCTTGGTCGCATGGGACTTCTGAATTATCAAGAAACAGCTGTTACTACTGGTGGTGTCGGGTATACTGTAGATTCGTACATGCGCGAAGGAGGCAGAAAATTCAGAGGTTTTAGTGAATTGAAATTTAATAGCAGAGGTCGCATGTATGGTTCTGTCAATTTATCAGGAAAAGTTTCTGATGGCTTGTTTTATAGTGCATCAGCGACGGTAACAAGAGATCCTGGAGCGACAGATCTTTCTGTGGGTAAATATGCTGACAAAAGTGAACTTTTTAAGTTCATGTTAACAAAGAAGTTTGCAAAGCGAAGAGGTAAAATTTCAATTGCATATAAGCATGCTGAGATGAGAAATATTGTGGACCGCTTTTTCCCATTCCGTTATAAATCCGATGGAAGTATTAACCAGATTCCCGGTTTTGATTTAGGGAAAGATTCATTTCTTCCAAGAGATGGTGTGATTACAGGTGTAGATCCTGTGACGGGAGAAGATACTTCGTATGATTTGGTAAAGGACAATAACACGGTATCTAATGTTGTTGACTTAATGTTGGATTATAAATTTAAGAATAAGTGGAGATTGAAATTTTCTGGAAGATACCATAAAGCAAAATCAGATAATGCATTTATTTTTCCAGCTTCTTTAGGAGAAAGTGCGCCTCCTGTTCCAGGATGGGAAGATTTAAACGGAAATGCATATTCTGGGCCGGTTGCATTTTCTCTTGCAATGCTACTTGATAATGTACCAACACAAACTATTACTGGGCGATTAGAGCTGTCGAAGAAAGTGAATAAACATGGATTGCGTTTTGGGGCTAACTATATAGGATACAATACTGATCAGCATGAACAGAATACTTTTATGTATACAACTGTTGAAAAGAATCCTCGTATTTTAAGGAATCTGACACAATTTCCACATCCATTCTATCCTCCTGCATTTGCACCTTTAGTTTCATATACAAATGATAAAGGACATATTGGATTTCCTATTAATTTTACCAATTTTAATCGTGGATATGACCACTACGAGACAAATAAGACAGCGGTATATTTCACCGACGATATAGATGTATCAAAAAGGTTTAAATTATCTGTAGGTGCACGTGCAGAGTATTTTGATAAAAAATCAGATTACTTTACTAAGGAGCAAAGAGATGCGAATGTAGCTGCAACACCAAATGCTCCATTTAGCGGTACACCAAGTAAGTATACAGATTCATATTGGAACTTTGTTGGATCAGTAAGTGCTGACTATAGACTAACAAGTAGAATTGGTTTGTTAGGTCAGTATACCATTCATGCTAATGGCGAAAGAAAAGAAGGTTATGGTGCCGGAATTGAGCCTCGTACTTTAGAAGGAACTCAAATTAAATTTGCAAGATTGGGAGTGTATTACAACCATCCTAAATTGAGTGTTGTTTCTGCCTTAACTTCATTGCAAAAAACGAATTTATTCAGCAATGGTTCATATAGTCCTCCATTTAATCCAGGAAACCAATCACCACAAGTGACTGATACTTATTCGATTCAGACATTGGGTTGGACAACAGATGTGATTGCTAAACCATTTAAGAATTTTGAACTACATTACTTGTTAACCTTACAAAAACCTGAATTTAAGGATCGCGGAGTTGAGTTAGATTTCCCACAGGGTGATGAGCAAGATGGCTATTACAATTTCAGTAATACAATGCCAGGAATGTCAAAAGTGATAATGGAAATTGACCCTGCTTGTTTCTTAATGAAGCGTAAGGTGAAAGTTTGGGGTAGTCTTCGTTACTTTGGAAAAACATCAGCCAATTTGCTTAATACGCTGGAATTCGAGTCAAGATGGGAGACATTTGCTGGGGTAGATTGTAGAGTGACTAAAAATCTTAATGTAAACGTTGGTATGAACAATCTGTTAGATCAACGTGGTGTTAAAGGTGAGGTACAAGGATCTGCAACAGCTAAGGATGGTTCTGTTTATGATGGAACATTGCAAGTGGCTCAAATGTTATTACCACGTATGGCTAATTTAACTATACAGTACAAGTTTTAAGAATAGAATAGTTTGTTAGATTAACGAAAGGCCAGTTCATTTTTGAACTGGCCTTTTTTTTGTCTAATAGCTCATGTTAAAATAGTGTCATGTATGATCAATATTTTACTGGATAATTCATCCTTAGTCGTTTACTTTTGACTTAAACAATTTGCAATAGTATAAAATTAACAAAGTTATGGCAGGAGAATTTAAATTTACATTTGGCCCTTGGAACATTCATGAAGGGGCAGATCCATTTGGACCAGAGGTTAGAAAAACGATAGGTTTCGATCGAAAACTAGAGTATTATAAAGAATTGGGATACGATGCGGTACAATTTCATGATGATGATGCTGTACCTGCTTTAAGTGACCTTCGTCCGTCACAAATTACTGAGGAAGCTCGATTGCTAAAAACAAAGTTGGCAAACCAGGGATTAGTCTCAGAGTTTGTTGCTCCTCGTTTGTGGGAACACCCAATGACCATAGATGGAGCTTATACGGCCAATTCTTCTAAGGCACGTCAATACGCCATTGATCGTTCAAAAATGGCGATAGATATTGCTCATGAATTGGATACAAATCTCATCGTACTATGGTTGGCTCGTGAAGGAACCTATATCCGCGAAGCAAAAGATAGTAAGGTGGCGGTTGATAGATTGGTGGAAGCAATGAATACCATGTTGGAATATAATCCAGACATTAAAATATGTATTGAGCCTAAGCCAAACGAGCCAATGGATGTTACCTATATTCCTACTGCTGGTCATGCTATCGGATTAGGAGCTCTTACGGTAGATCCTTCCCGTGTGGGTGTGTGTATTGAAAGTGCTCACGCTATTTTAGCTAATCTTGATCCTTCAGATGAGATGGGGTATGCATTAGCTCACAATAAACTGTGGTCAGTACACTTGAATGATCAAAACAGTTTAAAGTTTGATCAGGATAAATCATTTGGATCAGTTGATTTAAGAAGAGCATTTAGTCAGGTTCGAATTTTGGACCAGCACAACTATGGTCAGAATGGAGAGTATGTGGGAATGGACGTAAAAGCCATGCGAACACAAAAGGATGATGTTGCAACCAAACATCTTAGAAATAGCAAGGATATTTTCTTTAAGTTATTGGAAGTTTCCCGTTCACTGGATGAATCTGTTATTGAAAAATGCAAATCAGAAAGAGATTATGAAGAGCTTGATATGTATATTATGAAATCATTGCTTGGTAGCTAATCATAAATGAGAATAATGTGGCTAAATATAAGTCGCATTATTCTTCTTCATTTATAAATACCCCTTCACGATACTTCTTCTGAAACTCAATGGGAGTCAGATTCTTTATTTTTTTGAATTGTCTATTGAAATTAGAAAGATGGTTAAAACCAATTTCATAGCAAATTTGTGCCACATTAAATTTATTTTCGATTAATAATCGACACGCATGCCCAATACGCACTTCGTTCAGGAAGCTTGAGAATACTTTATTTGTACGAGATTTAAAATATCGGCAGAACGATTGTGGAGTTAGGTTTATAATACGTGCTACTTCTTCTATTTGTATATTTTCTGAATAATTTTTAAGTACAAATTGATATATTTTCTCGATTCGCTCAAGATCTTCTGGATTTATTTCCAGAGCCGAATAATTAGGTGAAGATAAAAACTCTGATTCTTTTGTCGTTGACATAATTTCCAAGATTTCAAATAGTAATATAAGTCTTTTTATTCCCATTTGCGAAGGAAGTTGAATCATCTTTTCTTTGATGACTCGGTTAGCCTCACCATAAAATTTAATCCCTCGTTTAGATTTTAATAATAGCTCATTAATTAAAGTTAACTCTGGAAGATTTGCAAATTGATCTCCCCAAAACAATTCACTGAATTGAATGCATATACCTTTTGAAGCCTTATTACCTTCTTCATTATAATATGTTCCATTACTTGACCAAATATGGGGTGTGTTGGAACCAATAAGAGCTAAATCTCCAGGATTGAAATGGTCAATCCCATCACCCACATAACGGGTTCCTTCTCCTTCAATAACCAGAAATATCTCAATTTCAGAGTGAGCATGCCAGGGAGCTGAGAAATAAGTTTCTTCTACAATTTTATAAGAGAAAGACTGATTATAAGGTTTGAGTATCTTTTCTGGTAATGGCTTCATAAACTGATGTTAAAATAGTGTAAGTTATGGCGAATTGAGGATTGGAAATATTGCTTTTTCCTCTTTTCCTTTGACGAACTATCTAATTAGAAATTAGATTCCACAAAATACAAAAAAAAGATTTTGATTGATAACAATATGTTGAGCTATTTAAGCCAAATACTTGATGATTTAATGTGGATATAGCTTTTCACTTGTTGGAATATCGTGTTGTTTTATAGAAATAATTCAATGACGTAAAGATTTGGAAATTGTATCAAAGTTTTGAATTTTAGAATGTATAGGTATGACTCATAGAAATGGAATAATAAGTGCGGGCAACTGGATTGTAGATAACATCAAAATTATTGATCGTTTCCCGTCAGAGAATATGTTATCTAATATTTTGAATGTCTTTCAATCAGTTGGGGGAGGCCCAAATAATGTATTAACCGATTTAGCCAAGTTAGATGTCGATATTTCCTTATATGGAGCAGGATTAACAGGAGATGATCCTAATGGAGATTATATTCTTGAACACTTGAATCAATGCGGTATAAATAGTGAATATATTAGTCGAACAAGTCTTTTACCCACTTCTTTTACAGATGCGATGTCGGTTGCAGACACCGGAAATCGAACTTTCTTTCACTACAGAGGTGCCAATTCCTTGTTGGATATGGAACAGTTAAAGGAGATAAAAGTTAATGCAAAAATATTCCATTTAGCTTATTTATTATTATTGGATAAACTTGATGATTCCGATGATGAATATGGTATAAAGGCGGCTCGATTATTAGATCAAGTTCGCAAAAAAGGGTTTAAAACATCAATCGATGTTGTTTCGGAAGAGGGAAGTCGTTTTAAGCAAGTCGTAGAGCCTTGTTTGCCTTATGTTGATTATTTGATTATCAATGAGGTCGAAGCGAGTGCTATCATTGGTATAGATATCAGAGAGAATAATACACTCAACGTCCAAGAAATGAAGATGGTTGCTAAAATGCTGATAAATAGAGGGGTGCAAGAATTAGTAATAATTCATTGTCCTGAAGGAGCTTGTTTAGTTAATACATCTGGAGAAACACTCTGGGTGCCTTCCTGGAAAGTGGAAACCTCAGAAATAAAAGGAGCAACAGGTGCTGGTGATGCCTTTTGTGCAGGATGTTTGTACGGAATTCATGAAGGATGGTCTTATCAGGAAATTTTACAATTGGGACATGCCTCGGCACGATTTAATCTTCTGGATCCCACTTCCACAGGTGGAGCAGTTTCTCTTACTGAACTAATGAACTATATTTCTTCAGAAGGTGTTGTACGTGTAGAATAAATAGAAATAATATTAAATGATAGGATTCAAACATCAATAATGTTGGGTCCTAATTATACTATCTTAATAAAAAATAATTTAAATGGCTTTAGTAAATTTAAAAACGATATTAGCCCATGCCTCTGAAAATGGCTATGCAGTTGGAGCTTTCAATGTTATAAATGACATATTTTTAGAAGGTATCATCGAAGCCGCAGAGGCAACACAGTCTCCCGTAATATTAAATATTGCAGAAGTACATTTACCATATGTTACTTTAGAAAATATTTGTCCAACAATTATTCGTTTAGCAGAAAAATCAAATGTTCCGGTATGCCTTAATTTCGATCATGGCCTAACTATGGATAATATAAAAAGAGCAATTGATAATGGTTTTACTTCTATAATGTTTGACGGCTCTCATTACGATCTAAAAGAAAATATTGAAAGAACAAAACAGGTCGTTGAGTTGTGCCATCCAAAAAATATTTCAGTGGAAGCTGAATTAGGTGCAGTTGGTGGTGATGAGGGAGGTAAACTATTGGGTTCGGCAGATCCGAGTAAGTATACCGATTTAAATCAGGCCGTAGAATTTGTTCGCGCAACAAATGTTGATGCCTTGGCAGTTGCTATTGGTAATTCCCATGGGAAGTATAAAGGAGAACCTGACTTAGATTTTGAGAGACTATCAATACTTAATAAAACTTTGAATATTCCATTGGTACTACATGGAGGTTCTGGTATCAGTGATGATGATTTTCGAAAAGGTATTCAATTGGGAATTGCTAAAATAAATTACTTTACGGGCATGTCAGAAGCTGCGCTTAGATCTGTTGAGAACTTTATGAAAGAAGATTTAGGTAATTATAATAACTTCTTACTTTTAATGGAACAGGTTAAGATGAGCGTAAAAGCAGATGTTGAAAATCAAATGAGGATATTTGGTAGCATAAGTAAAGTTTGATTGGAGTCCCATTCCTTAGCATAAAGACTTGAAACAATAATCTTCTAAAAAGATAACTGTAGGGTAATAGTAAACATTATCCTATACAACCTCCGTATACCTTAATCGTTTTAATATGATTGGGTGTATGGAGGTTTTTTTGCACCTGACAGTGAGATTGTTAACTATGTGAAAACAATGATTATTGGTGCAGATGGCAAAAAGGCTTACCACAATATTGAGGAGTATATTTACAAAACAGCTCTGCGTATTCTTCAAAATTAAGTGAAACTTCTGGCGTGCATGTCTACATTAAATATGGAGTATTTACAAACGATCGGTTCATTTAAAATCATGAGTCTGGATATAATAGTATTTTGAAAATATTATTTCATAATATTTTTTTGAGAATACAACATTTAATGGTATCAAGGATTTTCGTATATTTATTCTAACAGTATGATTTTTATCGTATTTGTAACGGACAATAATAGCTAGGTAAATTACACCAGTGTCAGGATATGGAGGATTTTTTATATGATAATTGATGTCAATTTTATTAATCTAAAAACAGAATTGTCGAATACAGTTGTTGCTTTTGAGAAGGAGAATGAGGGATACAATCTTTATTTTAATAATCACTTGGGATTTCAGGAGTTTAAACAAAATTTGAATCACTTGTATTATGAATTTGTGAATGAAATTCGCGCTAATCTAATCGATTTAAAAACAAATGAGGAGAGTCAAATCTATCTGGAAATGTTACTTCATGTTTTTGAGATATTAGATGATCAAATTGGAGTGAATCCTGATTTTGTTAGTCCACATCGAAATGCAAAGATGTTTTCTAAAGCAAATATGAAACTATCTTGTATCCACACCTGTTCCGAAGATTTATCTCAAATGTTAGTTTATTTTCAATATCAAAAGAAGATCATCCAAAAATTAATAAAGTTCATTCGCATTTCTTTGAAACGATATGAGAAATCCAATATTCAAAGCAATTTTCCTGTTCCATCTTGGAAAGATGAATTAAAAGATTTTTATCCTGAAATGATGAGACTCAAAGATGGGGTTAACCAGATTTCTTCAATATCTGAGAAAATTAAATTTTTACAGGATGAGCGCAGGGAGCTTGCTCTCAAATTTGAAGAAAAAGGAAAAGATATTTATTCGTCATCTATAAATTTTTTCTTTGAATCTCGAATTGAATGCCTCAAAGATTTATTGATGTATGAATCCAAGTTAAATGAAAATGCAAAATTTGGGCAAGGAGAAAAGGTAATTGAGATTTATTTAAAAGAACTACTGTGCACTTTAGAAAACGCTAATTCCCAAATCTCAAAGGGTAAAATAAGAGCAGAGATAGAAAAAGTAATAAGCTTAATAAAATCCTTTCCCAATGGTAATATAAATTCTAATGGTGTGAAATTTAATTCGTCTAGTTTGAATTGGACAGAAAGTAAGGCTGCACTAGTTGAGCTTATTTATGCTCTACACAGTTCGCATTCAATCAATGATGGAAGAGCAGACATCAAAACAATTGCTAAGCTGTTTGAAAGGATATTTTCACTTGGGCTGGGAGATGTTTATCACACATTTTCTGAGATTCGAAACCGAAAGATAGAACAAACCAAATTTATAGATCTTTTAAAAGATTCGCTACTAATTAAAATGAAAGATACAGATGATAAATCTTGGAAATAAACAATTAATAATTTCGAATTTTTCATTCCCAAGTTGGGAATAGCTTGTGAAAAATATCTATTTGAAAGTTGCAATTTGTGTAGGAACTTAATTTGTATCATTAAAAACTTAAAGATATGCCAACAGAGATTGTAACGAATGATGATTTACGGAAATTCAAAACAGAATTATTCCAGGAATTAAAAACACTTCTTAAAGAGCATTATGGGCAGCCTATGAAAAAGTGGTTGAAATCCTATGAAGTTCGTGAATTATTGGGTATTTCTCCAGGTACACTCCAGAATTTGAGATCGAACGGAACACTTCCCTATACCAAGATAGGAGGCATGATGTTCTATGACTATGAAAACATCAAAAAGATGTTGGATGAAAACCTCATTCAAAGTCGATTCACCAGCGCAAGTTAAATGGATCAGAACAGATATTTAAAACAATTATTGGAGTCACATTCCTAAAAGAGAACGGGAAAATTTGAATTTAATAGTTTTGATAGTCATTCTGGGGTATAAAAGAATTTTAAAGGGTCTTTATTTCATGTAAAGGCCTTTTTTGCGCTTGAGTTTCACCTCTTTTATCTATTCGGCCTTTTTCAGATATAGATGTCCCATCGATTTTCATAAGCAAAAAAAAGCCTTTTACATAGGGAGCAAAAGTATCCTTTCACTTCGTTTCAGGGATACACTTGCTATTATTGTAATTTGTTGGTTATGGAAAATAATTTAAAAGGGAAGAGTACACTAATAGCTTGTTTTGTGCAGACCCATTTAGAGCTTCCATTTCAAGTATAAAATACACACAAAGGCTTCGCCAGCGAATTTTACCTGCTTTCCATTTCTACTCTAAAAGGATCTTTATATGAGGATCAAGAGAATGCTTTCCACTCCGTTACAAGCATACACTTGATTTTTATTCATTGCTTGAAATACAAGGTTGTAGATAAAAACAAAAACAATCAAAGAAAGCAAAAAGAAAGCCCAATTTAGCCAGAAGTACTATGGTGCTATCGCATTCTAAAATACAAGGCCAAGACAAAGTACCCCTAGGAATTATATGAGCTTGTTTTAGCAACTATAGGTTTGGGTAGCCTTGTATTTTATCCTACTTCTGGCTTTGTAAAGACTTTCTTTTCTTTTTTTGAGTCTTTTTTCTCTTCTTTTAGTTTATGAACAACAAATTTAATCTAAAGAGAACCATTTTGAATCCCACCTTGGGTCTTACAAGAGAATTAAGATGTCAATACAATCTAAAATAGATCATTTCCCTTTTTTTTTCGTGTTTTTAGTTGATCAATAAAAAACACCCAAGTCCTTCCCAACTTGTGAAATACACCCATTTCAATTCCTGAGCTTTGTTTTATCGAATCTGAATTTATTGGTTTTGATAAAATGAAAAGTCAAACAAAAAATGATAGCTCATGTTTGGATTAGAACAAATTGCCTGGGCAGATTTTCTCAAGCTGCTTACTTCACTACTTGTGTTTTGGTATCTGTCCCTGCTTTTTATGGCTTGGTGGAAAGATAATGTGGATCAAAAGCAAAATCTTTTTGAGGATGATGTTGATCATGATTTTACAGGAAGTGAGCTTTCACTATTGAAAGTTTCTGAAAGGGATTTTCCCTCACAGATGATCAGTCCGGTTTCAGATGAGAATGTCTCCTTGGTTTCATCCTTCTACGAAGAAACAGGAATGGATGAAGGCTATGAGCTGGATTATTTTCTGGGAGAACATGATGCTTCAGCTTTTTCCATTTTGAGTCAAGTTCAATATGAATAATAACCCTTTAAATATGTTTCCTATGAAAAAAGATATTCTAAAGAATTTACAAAGACTAACTGCTTTTATGTTTGGTCTGTATTACTCCATTTCTTTACTGCAGGCACAAAATGCTGCAGGAATTGACCAGGCCACAACAGAGATTAATTCCTATGTGGATCCGGTATCCAATATGATTATTGCCATAGGTGCTGTGGTGGGACTCATTGGTGGTGTGCGGGTGTATATCAAATGGCAAAGTGGCGATCAGGATACTCAAAAAGCCATTATGGGATGGTTTGGAGCCTGTTTGTTTCTAATCCTTGTAGGCGTTGTGATCAGAGCTTTTTTTTCCTGATGGAAGATTATTTTATTCAAAAAATAGACACCAGCCTCTATGTGAAGGGCTTTTCGGGGAAGTTGGTTTATTTAGTACTGTATAGTATCATCGGGACATTCATCATGTTTGTCTTACTCTACATACTGGCTGGTGTCTTTTATTCTCTTCTTATTTGCTTCCCTTGCTTTTTTACGCTTCTCTATCGACTTAACGGAATTCAAAAGAAATATGGTCACAAGGGATGGAGTAAAAAAAGACATGCAGGGAAACTACCTCAATTTATCTCTGTGAAAAAAAGAATTTGTCAAAGCTAAGCCATGAATGTAAAACCCATAGATAAAACCCTGTCCATACTTGGATTCAAAGGCGATTTTTTAATCTCCAATAATCTGGATCTGAGCTTTGGCTTGAAATTAAAGTTGCCTGAATTGTTATCCTGTAGTGAGGAAAAGCTTTATACTTTGCATGATAGTTTTGAGCGTGTGGTCAACATTCTGCCACAAAACACCTTACTGCACAAGCAGGATTTCTTTTTCGTGGATCACTTTACAAATGAAAAATCAAGATCAAGCCATAGCAGATCCAATCTGAATGAAGCCTATGGTAAGCATTTTAGAGGAAGGGAATATTTGAAACATGAGTGCTATGTCTATATCAGCTTGTTGAATCAGGGACTTTTGAAAAATTACCTAAGCTCTTCCCTGATCTTTTCCAGACAAGTGAGAGATCTGGAATTGCAAAGACATGAAAAAGCCAGAGAGTTGCAAGCTAACCTGATGACACTCTTTAATCAATCTGGTATCGATTGTGATCTCATTAGTAGGGAAGAAGCTGTCGGTACTCAGGAAGCTACAGGTTTGATTGAATCCTATTTGACCCTAAATTTTATGAAAGAAATCCCACTATTGGGTGGAATTGACTTTAGGGACAGACTTAGGGTGATGGATCAATTTGTTGAAATCCTAAGTTTAAGTGATTACTCTCATATTCCATCCAATGTCAAGCCGGTTGGAGGACATCCCGGGACTGAACTGCCATGTTCTTATGTCTACCCGGTCTCTTATCACCTTCCTTTTTCCCATATCAGCAATCAATTTATTTTCGTGCCGAGACAACAGGAGGTGAAAGCCATGCTGGAAAGTGATTATAAAAAGATTTATAGCCTTTCTCGTTTTTCATCCGAAAACAAAATCAACGCAGGCTTAATCGAAAAGTTTCTGGATAGGGTTCAAAGCAGCGGGGAGAAGATTGTGAAAACTCATTTTAATGTCATGTTGATGGATGAGTCCATCAGGTCATTAAAGCAAAACAAGAGTGAATGTTCTTCCGCATTTTCATTGATGAATTGTTTTCCCTATCAGCATACCTTTGATTTACCTTTCCTGTTTTTCTCCTGTGTGCCTTTTTCTACACAAATTCCCGAAACGGAACTGTTCATTACTCAGGTGCCTCAGGCTTGTTGTTTTACCAACTTTGAAGGAGAGATTCGAAATTCCCAATCCGATTTTACCATTCAGCTTTCCAACCGTCAGGAAGGATGCCCGGTGCAAATTGATCTTTCCGATGAGCCCATGGAAAAACATTTGATTCATAACAGAAACAAACTCATTATTGGTGGATCGGGATCGGGAAAATCCTTTTTTACCAATCACCTCTTAAGACAATATGCCGAGAGCGGAAACTGCCATGTGGTTCTTTTGGATGTGGGACGCAGTTATGAAATACTGACACGTTACCTGAATGAGAGTTTGAAGGAACAAGGTGGGGCCATGATGGTGGAATTTACGACCGAACATCCCATCTCCTTTAATCCCTTTGTTATTGATGGAGAACTCAATGTAGAAAGAAAGCAAACGATTCTTTCAGTCATCTATACCATCTACAAAGAAGGCCTTTCAGATATGGAAAAGGATGTGATTGCCCACTCAGTAAGGGACTTTTTAAATACTAAAGGTTTGGAGCGCTCCTTTAATGGCTACTACCGATTTTCTAGAGATTATATTCCTGATTTGGTGGAAAGACAATCACTGGAATTCAACTCCAATGAATACTTCTTTATCCTTAGTAAATACTTTGAAGGAGGTGAGTATGATTACCTGCTGAACAAACCCATGAAGACAGATGAGTTTTTTTCCTGTCCTTTTCTGGTTTTTGAATTGGATAACATTAAGGATCATCCTGTGATCTTTCCCGTGGCAACGCTTATTATCATGGATATATTTCTTCAAAAGATGAGAAGGCTGAAAGGCGTTCGAAAGGTGATCTGCATAGAAGAAGCCTGGAAGGCCATTGCCACACCTCAAATGGCCGCATATCTTAAATACTTTTTTAAGACCATTAGAAAGTTTTTTGGAGAAGCCATGGTGGTCACCCAGGAGGTCGATGACATTATTTCTTCTCCCATCATTCGGGATGCTATCATTAACAATGCAGACACCAGAATTCTTTTGGACATGAGCAAGTTCAAAAATAAGTTTGATCAGATCAGTCAATTTTTGGGACTCACAGATTTTCAAAAGGAACAGATTCTGTCCATCAATAAGAACCTACCAGGAGACAGAAAACTGAAAGAAGTATTCATTGCACTGGGATCCTATTCCAGAGTATTTGCCCTTGAGGTGAGCCGTAGCGAATATTTTTGTTACACCACAGAGCAGAAAGAAAAGGAAATGATCCTTAATAAACTCTCCGGGGATCATTCTCTGATAGAAATCTTAAGCCAAATGGAATCACATTAAAAACACATTAATATGAAAACAACAATTATAGGAATCGTATTGCTCTTCATGATTTTGATGAGTGGATCAATAAAAGGAGAAGCCCAAACTCCTGTAACAGATGTGGGAGCAGGCATACAAAGAGAAGTCCTTTGGAAACAGGAAAAAGGGATACTGGCTAAAATCAATTGGTATAATGTACTGATTAAAGCCTTGAATGGAGACATCAAAGGCTTGACAGGAGAGATGCTTGGAATAGACCAGCAAATGCTGGAAAGCCTGGAGAAGGTATCTGGCTTGATCAAGGATTACAAAAGAGTACAGGAAACTCGAAACATGCTGGGAAAAGTGATGGATATCTATACAGAAAAACTGCCTCGCCTGATTCAAGATGATAATTTCACCAATGAGCAGGCAGTTGTCATTGTACAGTCCTTTGACCTGATTTTGGATGACAGCAGGCAGCTTGTGAATACCATCCTGAAAACCATTTTAAAGGATAACCTTCTGATGATGGATGACAAGCAGCGTTACGATACCATCAATGGTGTTTACCTGAGTGTGAAACAGCATTATGGTACGATTTGTTACCTCTATAATAAACTGCTTTACGCTTCCTATTTGAGAAGCTATGAGAGTAAGAATCTGGAAGGCTTTGCCATGTATTATTCATTATATAAATAATTCCCTTTATCATGAAAAGATTCAGAATAACAAGTCTTCTATTGCTTCTGTTTTTCTTGCTTTATTCAGCAGGGATTGCAAATGCTCAGGCGGTGGTAACTAAGAAGTGGAGTGGAAGATATCCCAGAATGAATAATTCATACCCTCAGGCTTTTATTTCATTTAAAGGTTGGTTACCACCCGTACCTCATTTGTTTGTCCGTGTTTCTCCAACTCATTATTACTGGAAGGTCAAGTCGATGCCCTCGACAGATTCCGGGGAGATTACCGGAAAGACAAAAACAGGTTTGCTTCGCATTTTTTCCAGACTTATTGAGCAATCTCATTTCAAGGGAAGGTATAAGGAAACAGGTATGATCAAACTGATGAATGAATTTCAAAAGCAGATTGATCAAAAACTGTTTGATAGTCGGAAAGACCAATTGGAAGATATCTATGGCTTAACAGCGACTTTTCTAGATCTCTATAAGAATATGGATAATTTGGATCATATCACGCATGGTAGAAAGGTCAAGAAACTCCTTAAGAAAGAAGCCAATGAACTTTTACAGCAATTTTTGATGATCAACCTATTGGAAGCAGATCATGGAGAGAAATTCAATGCTTTTGCAGAAATCCAAAGGTCTCTGATTCAGCTGTCAGGAGAGGTGGATTATACTCTTAACAAAATGAAGTTCTTTAATTCCTACGGGAAATACAATACTAGCCACTACGCTTTTTTAACCCAATAAACGATCGCCATGATATTACAGATACTAACAACAAATGATTTTTTTGCCTTCACAGACAGTCTGGTAGAATCGGGTATCAGTCATGCTCGACTACTGGTGGATATGGCAAGAGCCATCGGGGGAATTGCAGCTTTCTTTTATATCTCTAAACGGATTTACGAAGAACTCATTGCCGATAACCCCATTTCATTATTGCCTTTACTTCGTCCTTTTGCCTTTGTCTTGGTTTTAAGCTTTTGGGGTGTTTTTGTGAATCTTTTAATGGTTCCAACCAAAGGACTGTCATCTCTTTCAGAAGCTATATATGCCGATAAAAAGCATATCGTAGCTCAAAGATTGGAAGAGAAACAAAACGCCATTCTGGCCGTGGATTTACCCATCTTTTATGAGAATGAAGAGAAGGAAGCCGCACTTTGGGATAAGGGAATTAACCTGCTTCTGACAACTTATAATATCGTGACGGGAAGAGCCATTCAGAATCAGATCAGTTTTTACATCATGAATGCTCTTCGGCAGGTTCTGGAATCCGTTTTTGAAGCCATCGTATACCTGATTGCTTTTCTACGAACCGTCTTCTGTGTCTTACTGGTCATCTTTGGTCCTTTAGTATTTGCCCTCTCGATATTTGATGGATTTCAGGATAACTACTTGCAATGGATAGCAAGGTTTATTAATGTGAACCTCTATCTGCCTATTGCGCTTTTAATTCTGTCATTGGTTCAGGAGGTACTCATCTATGTCTTGGAGTGGGAGATTACGGCAATTAATAGCATGCTGATCTACCAACCACAACTATTCTATGTGACCAATCTGGTAGTTCCCATCTGTGGTATTGTTGGCTTGAGTATGGTGCCAAAGATTGCATCTTGGATTGTTCAGGCTTCAGGTACAAATTCCGGAGGAGGAAGAATGCTGAGGACAGCAGCTACTATGGCCGTTACAAAAGGCATGATGAAATAAGAAAAAACAAAAGGCATGAAAAAAATATTCGATATCCAAAGAAAATTCAGATTCACGGTTTATGTCCTTTTTATCACCGCCCTATTATTGATTGGTGTCAGCATTTATGTTTTTACCATATCAGCAAATTTGGTAGAGCGTTCTCAGCAAAAAATCTATGTCTTGGATAATGGGAAATCACTCTTGGTTGCACTTCGTGAAGATATATCTGAAAATAGGAATGCGGAAGCTAGAGATCATGTTAAGCGCTTTCATGAACTTTTCTTTACCATGGAACCCGATAAAGCCTATATAGAAAACAATGTCAGGGAAGCTCTTCATCTAGCGGATCGTTCAGCTATGAAGCAATACCAAACTTATAAGGAGAATAACCTGTACAATCAGGTTATTGCTTCTAATATCAGCATGACACTTCAGACGGATTCCATTCGATTGGATTTTTCGGCTTATCCCTACCGTTTTCATTTCTATGGGAAACAGAAGATTGTAAGAAAATCCAATATCACAATTCGCAGACTGAGTACATATGGGACATTGAGGAATATCTCAAGAACGGATAATAATCCTCATGGTTTTTTAATGGAAAATTGGCGCATAGAAGAAAACAAAGATCTGGAGAGTATCAAAAGAAAGGTGTTTTAAATAGGAGGAAATGTAATGAATAAGAAACATGAAGATAAAGAAAGGTCATTCAAACGACAGTTAGGACATTGGATCAGTCGAGTAGATAGCAAAGATAGATCTCTTGAGCCTGCTGTTCGCAAAAGAAAATGGGTACTCATCCTAAGCGCATTGTTTGTGCTGTTTGCTACTTCCTTTCTTTGGGATCCGATGACTGACTTATCCAGTAACAATCTGGATATTCCTAATAAGCCAGGAAACTTAGATAAGAAAACAATCACTCCCACATTTGAAATGCCTGTCGATTCATTTGAGTTACACTTAAAACGAAGCATTCATGAAAACATATCTGAAAAAAAATAAAGCCTTATTGATTTTGCCAATGGTTTTGCTCCCTTTTATCATCCTGATTTTTTACGTATTAGGAGGAGGAGAGAAGGCTAGTCAAAATAAAAGCTTGACTGATAGAAGAACCAATATGGAAGGAGTCAATTACCTGCTTCCGGAAGCTGAAAAGAGCATTGAAATCTTTGAGAAAATGGAAGCCTATCAAAGTGAGAATTTGTCAGCCGATATAAATGCTCAAAACACGCTATCAGTAAACAATGAGTCATCTGAGGATAGTCAGTTGGATCTAATAGATCTGCAGGCAGATAGTTTAAAAGTTTTGCTTAGGCATCAAACAAAAGCAGATGTGTCCAATAGCTTATTGGCTCACATCAAACAAAAGGAAGAATTGGTACGGAAAGATTTAAATGAGGATAAAGATTCACAATCTGTATTAAGAAAGAAGAATTCTAAAGCTCAAAGCAGGACATTATTAAAAACGTCAGTTGCTAAATCAAAACCAGAAGAAAATTTTAAAAATAGAATGACCAATCAGCTAGATGAACTTGAAGAATTGGAACAGGTCTTTGATGAAAATATGAGTCTAAGCAGGGAGAATGATTCCTTGAAATTTTATCTGCAAGAGGCTCAGGAGAAACTCAAAATGTCGAGCCAGAAAAAGGAGCAGAGCTTCTCTCTTGAAAAGAAGTCAAGCACAGGATTTAATAAAAATAAACTATCGATTTCCCTGATTAAAGCCGAAATCTATGAAACTACTACAGTCCTGAATGGGAATCGCATCAAAATGCGATTGCTCGATGAAGCCTTGATAGATGGAAGACTAGCAGGGAAAAATACCTTCTTCTATGGAATCTGTGAGATCAAAAACGAGAGATTGAACATACAGGTTAGTCGGTTTCCTTTGGAAGAATATTTTCTACCCATTGATATACAGATTCATGATTTGGATGGTTTACCTGGCTTGTACATTCCTGACAATGCAGCAAGAAGAGTGAGTAAGGAGATCGGAAGTCGTACGAATACTTCATCTCTTTTGAGCAGGGGTACAGAGCCTTTTAGCACTATTGGCATCAATACAGCTGATCGAACGGCTCAGGCTCTCATCAAACGAGTGAGACTAAGAAAGATCACCATCAAAAAGAATACCCTAGTCTATTTAATCAATCAAAACCAATAGCCATGAAATATCTATTTACCAGTATGTTTTGTCTTTTTTTATCCATCAGTTTAATAGGGCAAAATAAGATTTCAATCAATGAAAATAAGGTCATTCACCTGATCTCAAAAGGGAAAATTACTTACCTGCAAGTTGGCAATCCTGATCTGGTATTAGCGGAAGTCATATCGGAACATTCCAACTTGGCACGAATTAAAGCAGTAAAAGTATATGAAGGAGAATCTTCAATAGCTCTGGTAACTGGTGGTAAGCTTTACTCCATTAGCTTAATATATGGAGAATCGAAAGAGATCTCTTACCAATTGAATGAATTTGAGGGGATGAGTGCGAATCTCTATCATGGAACTTTAATGAGAGAAGAAGACTTAAAAAAGACCTGCAGATTCATTTTGTCTCATAAAATAGGTCATACGAGTAAGAGAAAAAGTAAATCAGATGGTATTCAGTTTAGTCTTCAAAATATTTACATGCTTGATGATGCTTTGTTTTTTGAATTGGAGATAGAGAACAAAACCAATATGGCTTATGATGTGGAGAGTTTTAAGTGGTGGATAGATGATCAGAGAAGAGTAAAAGCGACCAATACACAAGAATATCAGGTCCATCCCAAATTCCAATATCGTGGATTAAAACGTATACCAGCCAAAACCAAAGCAAGGGAAGTTTTTGTCTTGCCCAAATTCACCATAACTGACAAGAAGATCTTACGCATTGAATTACTTGAGAAAGCATTGGGCAATACAGGGCGAAAAATATCCGTGGAGTTGAAAAATAGGGATATTCTGAAAGCAGAAAGCTTATAAAATACGAATTTTAAAAGATCAAAGAGATGAATGGGGAATCAAGAGAACTAGTGAGGATGCATGAGGGATTTCGATTCTTCTCCTATCTCTTGCTACTTGTTACTCTATACCTGAGTCAGATTCAATTTTTTAAATCTTTGGATATTTATATGTCAGAATTAGATGGCTTAATCTATAAATTACAAAATCTTCAATTGCTAAATCATCCGATCTATTCTAAGGCTGTATGCATGAGCTTTTTGATGATAACCTGTATAGGCACAAAAGCGAAAAAGGATAGGGATCTAAAGATTTCAACACTCTTATACCAACTCTTTTTAGGGCTGCTTTTGTATTGGGGAAGTCTATTTCTTATGGCATGGCAGGCAGGTCTTTATTTGCTTTTCTCTTTTTGGGGTTTTGTGGTGCTTAATATTGCTTTTGATAATATCTCCAAACTGATCAATGTGAACCTGATGAAAGACAGGTTCAACAAAGAGAATGAGAGTTTCAAGCAAGAACAGGAGTTGAAAGGAAATCCATACTCTGTGAACTTGAGAGGTAGGTATCAGCATCGGGGGAAAATCAATGATGGTTGGATCAATGTGGTTAACCCCTTTCGGGGGAGTATGGTTATAGGAACACCAGGATCAGGGAAATCCTTTTCCGTGGTGCTTCCCTTTATCAAACAGCATCTTAATAAAGGTTTTGCCATGTGTGTGTATGACTTTAAGTTCCCGGATCTTTCAGTGGTGACTTACAATCAATTTTTGAAAGCAAAAAAGAGAAGGAAGTTACCATCAACTGCAGCCTTTTATATCATCAATTTTGATGATATCACTCGGTCCTATCGTTGCAATCCCTTGGCACCTGAATTTTTGGAGAGTCCAATAGATGCCTTTGAGTCCTCCAGAACAGTATTATACAACCTGAACAGGGAATGGATCAGAAAACAGGGGGAATTCTTTTCAGAATCTGCAGTTTCTTTCTTCGCAGCAGTCATCTGGTTTTTAAAGCGCTATAAGGATGGAGAATACTGCACCTTACCACATGCCATAGAATTCTTGCAGCTGGACTACGATGATCTCTTTGAGGTCCTTTCACAGGAGAATGATGTTGTTAATATCATCAATCCCTTTATCAATGCCCACAAAAGAGGAGCCAGTGAGCAACTGGAAGGGCAGCTAGGGAGTTTGAAAATTGCGATTTCTAAAATTATTAGTAAGGAGATTTATTGGATCTGTTCAGGTGATGATTTTTCACTGGATATCAATAACCCTAAGAAACCTAAAGTACTCTGTTTGGCTAATAACCCTCTTCGAATAGAAATGTATGGAGCTGTACTTTCCCTTTATATTACAAGAATGCTTAAGGTGATTAATCGTAAGGGGCAACACAAATCCTCCCTGATTTTTGATGAGTTAGCAACCATCTATTTCAGGGGATTGGATACCTTGATTGCAACAGCAAGAAGTAATCGAATCTCAACTCTTTTGGGAATTCAAACCATAGCTCAGATCATCAGAGATTACGGCAAGGAGCAGGCCAATGCCATACTAACCAATATAGGAAACATATTCGCAGGTCAATCCGTTGGAGAGACCGCCCGATTCATACAAAACCGTATGGGGAAAATCCTTCAGGAGAGGCAATCCATAAATATTAACCGTAACTCTCAATCCACATCTTTTTCTACCCAAATGGATTTTCTGGTTCCAGAAGGTAAGATTGCCACACTCCCACAAGGTTATATGGTTGGACAAGTGGCTGATAATTTTGGCGAGCAGATTCAGCAAAAGAATTTCAATAGTTTGATTCATATAAATACAGAAGCCATTGAAAGGGAAGAAATAAACTACCAGCCTATTCCTCAGGTGTATGAGTTTGATGATAAAGAGAAAGTCTTGGAAAATAACAGAAACAGAATCTACAATGACATTCAAAAGATCCTTATTGAATGTAAGATCAACACTAAATAAGAATTGTAATAATCATTAAAAAACTAAAAAAATGGAACAAACAACACGCATTAGTAAAGATGAAATCCCTTTTGAAAAACTGGAGAAGGTAGGGATTAAAAGAGATTTTGTGGACCGTATGGAGAGTCAGGAACTAAACGACTTTTTGAATGGTTTTCGTTCGATGAAACTTTATACAGTGAATGCCAAAATCAATGATGAAAACTTTCGGATTCCAACAAAAATTCGCCTTCAAAAATTAGAGGATGGCAGTGTGAATATCAAAGTGCATCCCATCCAGAGATTGCATATCCCAGAGGAGTATATGCAGCACAAGTTTACCAAAGAGGAAAAAATGGCCTTACTGGAAAATAGGAATCTAGGCAAAACTCTGGAATTAAAAGGTCGAGATGGAAAGAAGGATAATTATTATTTGTCCATAGATTCTAAAACAAATGAATTAATTCCTCTTCGGACAAAACACATTAGAGTCCCTGAAAAAATAAAGGGAGCAGGTCTTTCGGATGAACAAAGACAGAAATTGGCAGCAGGGAAGAAAATTGTAGTGAAGGGAATGACAGGAAAAGATGGCAAGAAGTTTTCAGCGACACTTCAAGTTGATTCCGCCAATCGAAATATCAATTTCTCTGGTTTTAAACAGGAAAAAGAAAAGGAGCAGAAGGCGGAAAAAACGAAAGCAACAAAACAGAAAGTAGGATAGAAAAGAAGAATTATGCTTGATTTAATCTTGGGGAAGGCTTTACTATCTTTTGTTTGGTCTTCCCTATTCTTTGAAGATGGAAATCTGAGATTACTATTAGCACAAACTTTAAAGAGGGGAATGCAAGATGTGTTTTTGTTCCACAAAAACGCTTGTGCTTTCCAGCAGGGACTTTTCATCGGAGATGAAAAGCTTGATTGTCCACAGGACAAGGAAGAGAAACCATGAGACCTAAAACAGCTGACCAGGATAAATTGGATGAAGGGGTTCGGATTCGTTTGACGAAACTGGAAAAGAGATTGCTATTGAAACGATCTCGACAGGAAGGTTATAGAACCATTAGTGATTTTTGTAGGGCAAAGCTGATCAAGAAAAGAGAGATCCGGAAGATCGAGGTGAGTGAGGAATTTGTAAGTATTACCAAAAAGTTGGATTACGAGCTAAATAAAATGGGTGTAAATCTCAATCAAGTTTCTAGAAACATTAACGCCCAACAGGTTTATCAATTCACAACTTCAGATCGGGACGTTTTTATGAAGGTTTTGCAAGAGCTTCGAAACTGCTTCTCTGTTTTGCAGAATTATATGGATATGATAGAATAAATCTAAAGTCATTTTCATGGTTATTGTGATCCATCAAACTGCTAGTACAGAGAATGCTTTTCTTTATAATGAGAAGAAAGTGGAAGAGAAGCATGCTACCTATTTCCATAGTCGAAACACCAAAGCTATAAATCCCTTTTTATACGATAAGAAGAACCGCCTAAAAGAGTTTACGGACATTGAAAAGGCTAATCCTCGGGTAAAGAATAAATGCCTTCATATCTCCTTTAATCCATCTACAGGTGATTATCTAAAATTAGGTGATAAGAAAATTCGGGAGGAGATCGATAAGCTGATGCAGTATATGGGATATGGTAATCAGCCTTATTTTGTATATAAACACAAAGACTTGGATAGAGTGCATTTTCATATTGTTTCATCAAGAATAGATCGTTATACAGGTAAGAAAATCAAAGACAATCATGAGAGGCAAAAAGCTCAAAACTTCATTAAGGAATTAGAGATTAGACATCAGCTGGATAATAAAACTAGAAAGGAAAAGCCTGTATTCAAGTTCTCAGCAAAAAATCGAAATATCAAACAAAGCCTGGAAAGTCTTTTTTATCATTTGAATCAACTGGACATGTTGCAATCTAAGGAGGTGTATGAGCAATACCTGAAGCTCTTCAATGTAGAAATTAGAAAATCGGGAAGAGGGCATATCGTTGTCGTGACTGATGGTAAGGGAAAAGTGATTCGTTATCCGATTCGCCTTTCAAAATTCAAAGAGCAACCTAAATTCTATCAGAAAGAAAAGCAACAAATTGATAAACCAAAGCAAATTTCAGAAGAACGAAAGATTAGTAAGAGCGATTTAAAATCAGATTTTTTGAAAGAATTGTTGTGGCAGATTCGATTGAAAGATCAAAATCAAGAAACGAAAAGGAAGTATCGTGTTAGAAGCAAGAGGAGGAAGAAAAGATAGATATTCTTTAATTCTGTCAAATAAAGTATGTTCGTTTTAGGGTGTTGAAATGAATATGCCAGCTAAGGGCAACATCATCACTTTTTCACTTTAATCTTTGATTGTTTATAAGGGCATACT
>Ga0209379_10000346_pt1 | contig 42692 bp, 42 predicted proteins | sample tdDd001_FD_187124 | JGI IMG/M metagenome (GOLD analysis project Ga0209379, IMG submission 187124) | Marine sediment microbial communities from the Atlantic coast under amendment with organic carbon and nitrate - tdDd00.1 (SPAdes)... | ecosystem: Environmental > Aquatic > Marine > Coastal >... | reverse complement strand
AGCCGATCACTCAATACCATTTTGACCGAAAAGTGATCGGCATCGATGGTATTGGGTGATCGCGATGGATAGTATTAGGTGATCGGCTTAGATGGTATTAGGTGATCGCGATGCATGAGAATATGCAGTAAACTTGAAATGTTGTTTTTTATTCTTCATATTATTGGTTTGTAGAGAACCTTTAGTTAAGGAGTTCTAGAAAGTGAACTGAGCACTCCTTAGAATGTTAACCATATCTACAGAAATAAAACCTTAAAATTAAGTAACGAGAAATTGAAATGATAGTCGTACAAAAAACAATGGAAAAAACCAAACTATACAATATAGATGAATTTGGTGTTAAGAATTATAACTATGGATTTATTGGCTTTGTATCGTTTATTTTATTTATTTCTTTGAATTTAAGCTTAGGGTATCTCGCTTATCAAGCAGAAATAGGATTAGATGCATCACCTGTGAAAAGTTATTCAGATGCGTTTTGGTTAATGGTTATGTCTTCTACCACCATCGGCTTTGGCGATGTATACCCTATTACTTTGGTCGGACGAATTGCTGTATTTGTGATGTTTATTTTAGGCGTAGGTATACTGGGTGGTATGGGCGCTGTTTTTGTAAATAAAATTTTTGGTTTTGCTGATACTAATATAAAAAACCGAGAGTTACGAAAACAGAATGAACAAATCCTTATTCAAAATGCCGATATTTGTGAAAAGCTAGTGAAGCTCGAAGAGAAACTTGAAGCATTAGCTCAGAGAAGTGCCCGATAAAAATTACACAATCATAGGCTCCATATTTTCTTGAACTCAGCTGTTTGTCTTCGAGATACTTCTACGCAGGTATCGTTATCTAGGCTTATTTCTATACTGGCACCAACGTTAGATTCAATGCCAGTGATACGGTTAACATTTATTATTTGATTGCGATTAACCCTAAAGAATAACTGCTTAGGCAGTCGAGTTTCTAATAGACTTAATGATTTATAAATCATGGGCTTGGCATCGTTAAAATGAATACGGGTGTAATTACCCATGCTTTCAAATAAAGACACCTCACTTAATTTTATAAACCAGGTAGTATTACCGTCTTTTACATAGAACTGGCTTTGAATGTCTAGGGTATCAGGCTTGCTTAAGTTAAATTTTAGTCTCGCCTTTTCTATGGCTTTGTTTAAACGTTTGGTAGTAATGGGTTTTAGCAAATAGTCTACGACATCATATTCAAAAGACTTTATAGCATGCTCTGAAAATGCTGTGGTAAAGATCACCATGGGGGTGAAGTCGAGTTGCTCCAAAAGATCAAAGCCTGTTTGTTTCGGCATATGTATATCTAAAAATATTAAGTCAGGCTTATTTTGCTTTATTAGATTTAAGGCTTCAGGTACATTTTCAGCCTCGCCGATCAATTCGATATCGTGATGACTTTTTAATTGCTCAGTTAGCTCCAATCTAGCCAAACGGCTATCTTCTACTACAATTGCCTTCATATGCTCTGTGCTTCTACTTTATTAACCTTGGCTTGTAGCAACGAGATATTTACTTTTGCCACTACTAACTCTTGCTGTTGTCTAATATCAAAATTGGCTTGGCTTCCATAAATAAGCTGTAATCTTTCACGGATATTTTTTAAACCTATGCCTTGTCTTGACCCTTGAGTTTGTTTTTCTAACAGACCAGTATTGCTCACTGTAATTTTTAGTAAGTCGCTCTCTTCACTAACTTCTACTATTAAATCACCTGATTCCATGCATTCTGCTATACCATGTTTGATGGCATTTTCAGCTAACATTTGAATTAACATGCGTGGAATAAATAACTTCCAGCAGCAAGTATCAACTTTAATTTCAAAGTTTAAACGTTGCTCATATTGAATTTTACATAACTCCAAGTATTCGTTAACAATCTCCATTTCTTCATTGAGCGGCACAGTACTGGTTTGCTCACTTTCCAGTGAATAACGCAAGATATCCGACAAGTTAGCTAACATATGGCGGGACTTTGCTTTGTCTTCAAGTACCAATGCTCTGATGTTATTAATGGCGTTGAAGATAAAATGCGGATTGATTTGACTATGCAAAGTATTAAGTCGTGCTGTCGTTAATAAAGCATCAAGGCGAGACTCATTGGCTTTGGTTAGCTGTAAAACACGTTGACGTTGAATAAAAATATAAAACAAAGACCAAATCGCAAATATAATTGACCAGCCTAAGGTAATAATGATGAAAACATTAACCTTGAATTCAGCTTGGCCACCAAAATAATCGGGTAATACTGCTAATAGCATAAAGCCTGACTGCACGGTGACCGTACCCATAATAAAGGAGTATAAAGTAGCTAGGAAAGTCAGTTTTAATAAATGACTACTTTGAGAAATAGGCTTTAATAGTGACCGTAAAATAAAGCTACAAAAAACTGCTGTGGTTAGAAATACCAGAATATTTAGAGAGCGCTCCCACGCTCCCTCTCCTGATAGCCACATCATATAAAAGTTTATGCTAAATAAAGTGCCCCAACCGAGGCACTGTAAAAGTATAAAGTTTACTTTCGGGTTATTTAAAGTTGGCGTAAGACCCATTGGCTCAAATCACTTAATGCTTGTACAGAGATTGTTTCTTCTAGGTTTGCTTCTTCAGCGATAGTACCATTTTTAGCTGTCTGTAAGTAATGATTTAACTGAGGATACACTTTATAAGCAAATTGGTTGTTGCCAGCAGCTAAGAATATATCTTTCATTGAGTTGGTATGAACTGTACAGTCAAAATAATGATCCAGTGAACCACACAAACTTAATATCGGCATTTGTAACTGAGACAAGTACTTCTTGGGCTGATAGCTAAAAAAACTGATCATTGATGGTGAAGTAAAGTGCAATGCTGTTTGTTGCAACTGTCTTTGCTCAATAGGCATTTCTGCCTGAAAGTGTTGTAAGTAATAATCTACCAGTTCACTTGCCTTTGCGCCTGTTAAGGCTAGTTTTTCTAAAGACTTTACCGCTTGAGAAAAAGTTACTTTATCAAAACCGTAACTGGCTGCTATTTGCTCGTACTGTAATTGTAGGCCAATTTTCTGATCAGACATTGAAGCAAGAAGCACTAAAAAATCAACTTCCTCATTAATCGCTGCTGTCATCGGAGCTATCATGCCTCCTTCGCTATGACCTATTAAACCAAGCTTATTTGTATCAACCTCCTTGATTGTTTTTAGACTGGCAATGAGAGCGTTTACATCATCGACAAAGTCATCAAAATTTGCCGTTTTAAAATCACCGGTTGACTCTCCTACGCCACGTTCGTCAAAACGTAATACTGCTATGCCTTGCTTGGTTAGGTGATCGGCTAATACCAAAAATCGTTTATGTCCATGTGCCGAATAATCTCGATCATCTGGTCCTGTACCGCTTAATAATATAACGGTTGGAAATGGTCCTTCACCATGAGGTAAGGTTAACGTCGCAGCTAAAATATTGCCTTTGTTGTTAATATTTAATTCTCTACTTTGATAATCAAAAGGGGCAACCGGCGTTTGTTTCTTCACAAGCAATTGACTTAGCATATTAAGTTGCTCTTGGCTTTGACGAGAAAAATTGATGGCAAAGTCATAACCACGTACAGATAAAGAACCTTTGATTTTTTCTTGAGTTAACTCGCCATCAAAAAGAATATCCAGTTCATCGTTAACTAGCCTCAAATTACCTTCATCATTTACCTGTACGGTTAGGGGCATATTAAATGCCTTTTGATAAGGACTGTCTATTGTCGCAGTGAAGCTATCAGGCTCTTTCATCAAGTGAAGTACTATGGGAGCTGTTTGGCCTGGCTCTGTGTCTATATTCCCTTGCCAATCGCCCACATAAGCTTCTAGGGTTGTGGCGAACAAACTGTTATTTTCTACCGAGCGGTACTGCCCAGAACATCCAGATAGAACAATACTGCCAAGTATTATGGCGAACATTAAGCTATAAGGCGCTTTTAGCCAACTACCAATATTTTTGTAAATCATCATTATTCCTTACTAATATGAATTAAATAAAGAGTAACCATGTTCAAGCGGCATAGGTGAAAACTTATGATGAATGGTATGAAAAGCTGTTTAAGTGGTAAGTCTACGTTTGAAAGCTGAATGTGATAAGAATAAAAATTTTCATCTATAGCTAAAAATCCATAGCTCTGCCTTTATACTTTAAAACTCAATTCAGACCTTTGTCTGTTAAAAGTGACAAAGGTCTAGGTTGTGTGGTTAAGTTAGATTTTTGCTGAATTAGAGGGGGTCGATTTACTTGTTTTTGCCAAGCCAAAATCTTCAAGCACAGTATAAAAGCAAGGTACAACAAATAAAACCAGTAATGTTGAGCTAGCAATACCAAACACAATACTGGTTGCTAAAGGAATGAGTATTTGCGCTTGTAGGCTTGTTTCAAACAATAAAGGGGTCATCCCTGCTATTGTCGTTAATGAGGTGAGTAGTACGGCTCTGAAGCGATCATGACTCGCTTTTGCAGCAGCATTATGAACACTTAAACCTTCTTGAACACGCCTTTTTACAAACTCCACCAACAAAATAGAATCGTTGACAACAATACCGGCTAATGACACAAAGCCAAGCATAGAGGGCATAGTGATATCCATTCCCATAATGAGGTGTCCGAAAACAACCCCAATGAAAGCCAGTGGAATATTTAGCATGACAATGACTGGCTCAGCATAAGAGCGAAATTGAAAACTTAACAAGATAAAAACACCTGCTAGCCCTAAAATAAAGGCAGTCCCCATCGAGCCTTGAGTTTTTCCGCCTTCTTTTACCTCACCTTGAAAGCTAATTGTCACACTAGGGTAGGTTGATTCAAATGTCTTAAGAAATGTATTTTTCAGATCTTGAATGACTTCGCCAGTATTATTAATGTTGCTGTCTATGTCGCCGTATATCGTCACGGTTCTTACATTGTTTATACGATGTATTCTTGAGTAGCTGCGGGTTTGTTCAATATTGGCTACATGTGATAAAGGGATCACAGCACCAGTAGCAGGGTGAATAATTGGGAAACTATCAAAATCAGCCAGTTCATCTTTTGATTCGTCATCAAGTATAACGCTCACTTCATAGGTTTCTAAATCAATACTTGATTCAATAACTTTAGAGCCTTGGTAAGCCGCTCTTAATTGTGAAGCAATCGTCTGGGCGTCTAACCCTAGTGAGAAAGCGCCTGATTTTAAATGCAAAGTAAATTCAGGTTTGCCAGGTCTTAAATCATCCAGTAAATTATGAACACCGGGATAACCTGCTAACCAGTTTTTTAAGGCGTGAGAAGCTGTGGTTAAAGTAGGCAAATCATCACCTTGTAGTCTAATCTCAATGGCTCTACCGCTTGGACCTATAGAAGGCTCTTTGATATTGATACTCCAAGCTTGCGGTACTTCACCAGCTTGTTCTCGCCATTGTTTGATGAAGTCATTTGTGGAAAAGTGACGCACTTCAGCAGACAATAAATCAACACTGATGGTGGCTAAGTGAGCACCTGTTTCATTAGCGTCAGCATTTTGATTAAAGTTTACTGTTACTGACTCTATAGCGGGCATATTTTCCCCTGAGTCACTTTCTTCTGAGAATGTTTTATTCAGCGCCAATAAAGCATCTTGATACTGTGCGACTACTTTTTCAGTTTGCGCAAGCGAGGTACCTGTCGGCATGAGTATGCGTGTCTGTACCATATCGCCTTCAACATTAGGGAATGGAGAAAACTTCACTACGCCAGCAGATAAAAGTCCGACGGAAAGGATAAGTAAAGCAATAACGCTGCTTAAAAATAGATAGCGAAAATGAATAAGTTGATTGACTACTTTATCTATTTTTAATCTTAGCTTTTCAAAACTGGCGTCAAAATTTATCCTAAACTGACTGGATTTTTTCTTTTCTGCGTGAGCTAAAGAATGATGTAAATGGCTAGGTAAAATAAAAAAAGCTTCAAACAAAGACACACAAATAACAGAAATTAATACCACAGGAATGACTTTTAATACTTGGCCAATATCACCTTGTAAAAAAACTAATCCTGAGAAGATACAAAGGGTTGTTAAGAAAGAAGAAAATACCCCTCGAGCCACCACTTTAGTGCCATCAATGGCCGCTTGCAGTGGTTTTTTACCGTGACGCATTTGCTGACCAATACTTTCACTGATCACAATAGCGTCATCCATTAAAATACCCAGTGCCAGCAAGAGCGCCACCATTGATAACATGTTAATACTAACGCCCAAGTTTCCTAAAATAAAAGCACTGGCTAAAAAAGAAACGGGCAATCCCATCACTACCCAAAAAGCATAGCGAGTACCAAAAAATAACCACATGACAGCAAAGACAAGTAGTAAACCCTGCCATGCGTTTTTACCTAGCATATTAATGCGATCTTTAATGATGCTGGTGTAATCTTGGGTGACATATAAACCTATTTCTTTAGGCAGTAGTGCTTGTTCAACTTCTATGAAGTTCTCTACTGCTTCGAGAATTTTAAGGCTATCGTCTTGAGTATTCTTACTGACTTTTAAAAATGCTGCGGGTTTACCGTTATAGGTTACCTTGTTTTCGTTTTGTTCAAAACCATCAACAATAGTGGCAATGTCTTTTAAACGAACTTCTGAAGTAAGCTCACCTTGAATTATTACCAACTCTTCCAATGCGCTAACGGAGCGCTTTTCATCGCTAAAACGAATTTGATAATCTTTATACTTAGTATTGATATCACCAGCGGGTAAGTCGATATTTTGCTTTTTCAAGGTGTTGGTAATGTCTTGCAAACTCAGTCCGTATTGACGAAGGTTATGCTGTGAAATTTGTACTTGAAACTGTCGTTCAGAGAAGCCTTCAATATCAACAAGCGGAATAGTTGGGTTTTGTAACATGCGCTGTTTAATTTGCTCTGCAAGTGTTTTAAGCTCTGTTGAAGGTAAGTTGGCAGATACTGCTAATGTGACAACGTTTTGTGTACGTCCCAACTCTGTGATGATGGGCAGTTCAGCGGTATCAGGAAAGTTATCAATGGCATCTACAGCACTTTTTATATCATCCTGAAACTCATCAAAATCTCCATGCTCATACATTTTAACCGTCATTAAGCCTAAAGAGTTTCGAGCTTGGCAGCGTTTTTCTTCGGTAAAACTAATACCGTCTAGGGCATCTTCAAGGGGTTTACATACCGAAAGCTCAACATCTAAGGGTGTTGCTCCTGGGTAAACTACTTTTACTTCCACTTCAAAAGATTTTACCTCAGGAAATGTTTCACGCTTTATTTGTGGCAGGGTTAATATGCCAGCCAATAAGAACAAAACCATCATCAGGTTTGAAGCCGTTGGGTGCTCGGTAAAAAAACGAATCATATTATTGCTCCGCTACCCATTGCTTGATTTCGTTAGTGCGCTCTACATCTAACATTGGTTCAAGCTTCATACCGGGAACGGCTGGAAATAAATCAGAGGTGATGATGCGTGTACCTTCTGCTAATTTTTGCTCAATAAGTAACATAGCACCTTGCACTTGATAGTCGGGCTCAATGCGTTCAAGCTGGTTAGCTTGGTTGATGAGAAACAACTGATTATTATGCAAAGCGTCTCTAGGAATAACGATGAAATTTTTAGCTTGGCTTTCCAGTAGCACTTCAGTATACATGCCTTTAATTAACGGAGGCTTGGTGCCGGGTTTTATATCTTGATAAGGGTGCTTAACACTGACAATTACCCCTAAGGTTCTTGATGAAGGATCTAAACTACCGCTAATACGTTCAAATTTAGCTGGCCAGACCGGGCCGTTTTCACCATTTAGAAATATTTTTGCGTTAAGCCCTAAGCTTGAAAATAAGCGTTCAGAGTCGCCGTTCATTAATGCTTGTTTGAAAAACTCTTGATCAGGCTTGAAGCCTTTAACCAGTAGTTGAAACTGCTCTAATGGAAATTGAGCATCAACCAATATTCTATCTATATTCTGTATAGAAAAAAGTTGTGAACCTTGTCCAACAAATTGTCCTGCTTCGACATTAACGTCAATAACTCTTGCACTAAAGGGTAGGGTAATAGAGGTTCTTTCAAGATTGTGCTGTTGGCTTTCAATGTTTGCACTTGATATATCTATTTGTGCTTTTTGCACTTCGACCTGTGCCGGCAATGTTTCTAACTGACTTTTTAAATTTTGCACTTCTTGTTTAAGCTGTAAAACATTACTGCGTTGGTTGTCATAGCTAGAGCGAGATGTTGAAGACTTCTTCAATAGCTTTTTTATTCGAGCCAGTTCGTTATTGGCAAGTGACAGTTTTTCTTCTGCTAGTGATAAATTTATTTCAGTATCTTGTATGGTTAACAATAATTCTTTCAGACTAGCCTTGTTGATAGCCAGTTCGGCTTTCGCTTGTTTTAGGGCTAATAAGTAATCTTTTTGATCTATCATCAAAACTTTTGTGCCAGCGGCGAGGATATTACCTTTGCGCAGCATAGGATTTAACTCGGTGATTTTTCCTGATACTTCGGCAACTGTATTGAGCAGAATATCAGGTTCCACTTCACCAAAGCCTTTAACGGCAGGATGCACTTGATATTGTTTTGCTTCAATAAAAGTTGCTAAGGTTGGCTTTTCTTGCAAGTTTTGGTGCTTCATTTCTGGCTGCGATTTATTAATAATTACGGTCACTACAACGCCAAGTAGAATAACCAGTGGAAATATATACTTACTTTGTAAAAAGGTTTTGTTGATCATGGTTGTGCTCACTGATTAGTTGACACAGTTGCTGGAATACCAGCTCCTGATAAAAATAGGTTATAGATGTGGTCAACCCACTGCGGGCTACTGACGTCATCATGAGAAATATTCCATGCTCTATCTCTTACTCTTGCGCCAATAAATGGCATTAAGATCATGGTCATAAGTGAGAAGGCTGCCCATTTAGGATCTATATCTTCACGCAGTTTTCTTTGTTTTTGTAAAGCTCTCATTAACTCGGGAAGAAATTGTGCCACTCGTTTAGGTGCGGCATTAATAATTGATTCTGCTAAAGGGCCATCTTGAAATAGTACTTCGTCGGCAATAAAGCGCGACAAGCTTGGGTTATTGGCTAAATGGGAGATTGCTTCTTTTATAAATACTTTTAATGGCTCATCAGAATTGATAGCCGTCTGCATTTTGGCAATGTTAAATGCTGCAAACTGTTCAATAAGGGCAATAAAAAGCCCCTCTTTGTTTTTGAAGTAATAACTGATCATTGCCGACTTCATCCCCGCGCGCTCAGCAATTTCCCTAATGGTAATTGTGCGGTAGCTTTTCTCTTCTAATAACTCACTGGCTGCCTTAATAAGTAAATCTTTTTGCAGTTCTCGGCTGTTTTTATTGAGCGGCCGACCGGGCTTATTTGTTGTCATATCAGAGTTAGTCATAATTAATTAATCAGTTGATTAATTAATTATGGCTAAAAAAGCATCATGAGTCAAATGAAGAGGGTTACTTAATTAGGAGGCAGGTAAAAGTGACTATAAAATTAAAAAAAGTGTCGTCATAGATCGGGGGCTCAATTAAATAAATACCTTTCCACTGATAGGACTCCTATATCTATTTCCATCATTGCTACTTGCTGGATTTTACTTTTTATGTGAATAATGTTTTTTTTGTTATTAGTCTCGTTTTCATGAATAAGTCAGAACAACCTTTGCGATTAACTGAAGCTGTGATTACACGCTTAACCCAAAGTGATTTCCCATCAACATTAACTGTAGAACAATGTGCTGCGGATATGGCGATGAGTATGACTTCTTTTCGTCGTAAACTCAGCCAAGAAGAAACTAGTTTTAAACTCATTCAAAGTAAATTTCTCAATGAATTATGTGTACAAGCCCTACTAACTAACAAAGTTAATATTGAACATTTATCGACCAAGCTTGGCTACTCTGAGCGGGCTACTTTTGAACGTGCTTTTCGACAAAAATTTGGTATTACTCCGGCGCAATTTAATAAATTAGCTAAGGTTGGTGATCATCAAGATAGTTATCAGCAAATAGTCAGTATTGCGCAAAATATGCCACCGATGCCCGATAGCTGCCAGCAGCTATTAAAGCAGAAAGAGCAAGATAGCCTTGATTTATCAAAGGTGGTGACGGTTATTGAAAAAGACCCTCTTTTTTCGGGCCGAGTAATAGGTTTAGCAAGCAGAGCTGTTTACGGTAAAACACCTAAGGATGTAAAAGAAGCGGTTGGCCGAAATTTAGGAGTAAATACTGTTTTAAATTTAGCAATAATTTACGGGGTAAAAGATGCGTTGCAATCACATATTCATAAGTTAGTGATTGAGCAATATATTCAAGCATTTTTAATTGCCCCTAAGCTTTTTCAAGTGGTTAGAAAATCAGTGAAAAGTGCGAAAAAACTTGATATCGCCTTAACCGAACAATTGCTAAGTTTTGCATTGTTAGGGATCTTTTTATTAAGTCATAAAAAAGCTTTTAAGCATGAATTGATGCTGTATTCGCTGCAAGGTGTAACCAATCTAAATTCGCTAAATAGGCATATTCATCAAACTATGGGAATTAGTATTTATGCGGCTTCTGCACTTATGCTGTCGTTATGGCATATAGACGCAGGATTGATAAAGCGATTAAATCATTTAGATAAAGTGAGTCAACAAAAAACTAAGGGTAGTAAAGAAGATGAATTGCTGCTGTTTATGTTGTCATGCTTATATTATTTAGGCGCGGGGCATAAAGAGTTTAGCGAGTTAGCACAAAAGGCTGAATTACTGGGTATTGATAACTTTGTTGATATCCAAGCGATTTTAACTACAAGGTGATTGCATGTAATTTGGTTGGGCGCTTTCTTGATCAAAAAAATTGATCAGGGGCTGTTTTGACCAAAAAAGCTTTAAGAGATCTCATCATTACATTTACTTAGGTTATTCGCTATTGATAGAGCAGCAAAGCGATAAGCAAATATTGAATTAAGATAAGCTTACCTTACCCGTAATATTCAAAATATGGCTAAACTGTCCAATTTTCACTATAGCTCAAATTATGTAACGCGATGATTGAACTGGAGGCAAAATGATTAATTTAGTTCTTTATCTTGCCAAAATTTAGTGCCTTTAATTGTTGCTTGCAGCGCTAAACCACTTTCAGTAAAAGTATATACTGAGACATCGCCATAATAAGCTTCTCCCTCGACTGATGCTCCTTTATTGCCAGCTTTTGCGGCTGCATCTGCATTACCACCGAAAGTCCAACCACTATTAATAAAGTTATTCATAGCATCACTAGTATGGAAAACCATAACAATACGATAGTCTTTCACTCCAAGCCCTAAGCCAAGGCCGCCTTCTGCCATATTCATATAAGTGTATTTGGCTGTTTTCATATTTTTAACTACCCCATAGCCTGTTCCTGCAGCCATAAATATTAAATTAATATTGGCATTGGAAAACACAGCGTATCCAGGTGCTGAATTAATTTGACTTCGAGTGTCAGGCTTTTGAGAAAAAAGCTGTGTTAATACAGCGTCTTTCATTTTTAGGACTTCTTGTTGTTTTTCCGCTTTTGTACCACTGCCCATTGAAGCACAAGCAACAAGCGTAAAACAAAAGACTAAATAGGTTAAACCTCTAATTAGGAGCATGGTATTTTCCTTGTAATTTATTAATATGCTTTCTATAGCTTAGAGCAGTGTTATAGATTTTGTAAGTTTGTTGGGGGATTTATTGAGCTATTAACATGGTTATATGCTCTTGGTACCTACAGCTTGATAGTCTATTTCTTTTTATTCGTTGTGATGGAAATGAATAGCTTCTTTTCCCCACCGATGTACACTTTCTGTAAATACTTTTTGGGAGTTAGTGTCGCTGCTAAGGCAAAGCGCGCAAAAGTTAAGTGACTGTAAGATGTTTGGAAAGGAGTATGGATATCTGAAGTTTTCAAGTTGAGTTTAATGAAATGTACTGATAAGGTTTTTTATCCTATTTTGGCCTAATTTCAATAAAATTATTACGTCTAAGGAGTTGCTATGATTGACTTTTACTTTGATTTTATTTCACCTTATAGCTATATCGGTGCGATGAAGATAGAAGCGTTAGCGGCAAAGCACGGTGAGAATGTTAATTGGCGACCTATGTTGTTAGGTGTTTCAATTATAAAAACAATGGGATTAAAACCCTTGCTTGATACGCCCTTAAAAGGGGAGTACATACGTGAAGACTTACCACGGCTTGCCTCACTGTATAATATTCCTTTTACCTTTCCAGAGCATGGCCTACCAAACCCAATCCCACCTGCACGTGCCTATTGTTGGGTGAAACGTACAGCTCCGCAAGTAGCCACAGCGTATGCTATTGCTGTTTTTAATGCACAATGGCGCGATGAAACTGATATTTCCGATGAAAAAGTACTAGCGAAAATAGCACAGGAGCTCGGTCTTGACGGGGATGCTTTACTCAAGGGCATCAACAGTGATGATAATCGTCAGTATTTAAAAGATGAGGTAGGGGCTTCACTGGCCAATAATATTTTTGGCGCACCAACTTTTGTTGTGGATGATCAAGTCATTTGGGGCGCCGACAGGTTATGGATGCTAGAGCATTGGTTAATTGAAAAAAATTGGTGACAGATAAAGTAGCAGGAATCTAGCTTACTTTTTTTTTATTTACATCCACTTTACTTTTTAATAAAAACTTACAATTTTTAGTGCTTTTTTATATTCAAAATAAATAGCGTGAATGATTGGTTTAGTATATGTTATTGGCAATTATTAGCGCTTTACTTTACGCAAAATTATTGCAGTAAAATATAAATCAAAAGAGAGGGAATATGAGAAGGTCTTCATCAATTTTAAGAAAGCATAGATCTGGGGAACGTGTTTATTTACCAAATGATGCCCGCGACAACCAGTATATATTAGCTGAAATACCGCTAACGGATAACTTAATTAATTTAGTGTCTGGCGGTATTGATGAAACTTTAGCTAAACCCTATCAAAAATTTTATCAAACTTTATCTCATAAGGTTTTTGAAGTGGTTGAAAAGCACGGTTTATCGCACGTTAACTTTGTTGCCAATAACCGCTTAGTCCGAGTACGCTATAGTGGCGAACAGCAAGTGTTACATACTGAGCAGCAATCATTCTTCTTTTACTGTCCTGAGCATAACAGTACTTTTAAAGGTTATTTTGATGGTGCTATTCGTGCACGAAAAATAAAGATTTTATTCTTGGCTACAGGGCAGGAGCTGAGAGTAAATTCAGGGAAGTTTCATAATGAAGTTTATCAAGCAATAAAAGAGGTAGCTGAAAGTATCGGTTTGCCTGAAAATGAAATTAAGCTTAGAGATCATCAACACTTAACCTTTGATATTTTTGCTAAAGATAAAGGCGTAACAAATAACCTCAGTCATACGTTCAGAGAAATAGCTGATCGTTATGAGAGTCAAAACTATAAGATTGATAGTGACCATACTTCAATAACTTATGCTGTTGCCAGTATTCCAATGGCGCGTCGTTTATTAAAAGGCGCAGACATTGACTATACCTCTGATGAGCCTTTTACTAAGTTGTATCAAAAAATTGAGAATGCCTTTAGCCAGTCGTGTAATGCAAATAACATTAATCAAGCCGTTTTATTAGCGAATGGTGTATCACCGTTTGTTCGTTATGACGAAGGCGAGGAATCGGAAATTCGTGGTGAATTAATTTCTATTGGTGTTAACCCTGATAATGCCGAAACACGTTTTTCCATACATTGGGAAGCGGATAAATTAGTGGATACTATACGCTTTGTGTTCTTTGCTGATAAAAGCGATGAAACGCACCATAATTACGGCAAGTTTGTAAATCAAGTAATGAGTACGGTTAGGGCATTTGCTGACGATGTAAATTGGAAAAAAGAGTGTGACGATATTATTGTTCGTGTACACCAACATATTATGTTGAAAGTGTAGTTATTCGTTTTCATGTCAAATAAAAATCCAGCATTTTATACCATTCAGCATAAAGAAGTGATTACTTAGAACTGTATGGGCGACATTAGAGCAAATAAGGTTTGTGTAGATATAGTTATTCTACATTAAGCAAACCTTATGCTGCTATCATGGTGCCCATGAGTTCCCAAAGGGCGAGTTTTAAAGGTTCATATCCCGCGTTATTGATTTTGATAAGGGAATAACCATTACCTGCAATCAATGCCTTGCCTATGAACCTTTAAACTCTCGCTAAGAGAGCACTTTCTTATACTGATTGGTATTAGTGCTGGATTTTTATGGGGACTAATTTTATTGTTTTCTATTAGAGGTGTTGGTTTAGTCATACTTCATCACCCTTTCAAGTCATTTGAGTCAACACCTATGCTTTTCGTGTTAACAAAGCAGGGTGCCTAGATAGGTACTTTGATATTGCATTTATTTGTTGATCAGTAAGGTATAAACCACGTTTTGTTCTTCGCCAAATAATATCTTCGATATTTATCGCCCACTCCTGTTCAATTAAAAAGTTAATTTCATGCTCGTATAAATCAGCACCAAATGAGTAACCTAATGATTCAAGACTGGATTTATTATTCAATAAATCAAAAAGCCGGTTGCCATAGCTGCGAATAAAGCGAGTACGCATTTTTTCAGGCAACCATGGGAATTTGCGTTTCACTTTTTCATTGAGTGCCTTTATGTTAGCGAAGTTACCGCCAGGTAATGGACTATCGGCTGTCCACTTATCGCCTATTTCAGTAAAGTATGGACTGATTTTATCAATGGCTGCTTCTGCAAGCTTTCTATAAGTTGTGATTTTTCCGCCAAAAATAGAAAGAATAGGTGCTTTGCCATCTAAGTCCTCTATTTCTAAAGTATAATCTCTGGTAACGGATTGTGCTTCGGCGGACTCATCATCCAATAACGGACGCACACCTGAGTAGGTGGTGACAATATCGTCGCGCACTATTTTTTTCTTAAAATAATCATTAGTAATATTTAATAAGTATTGAACTTCATCTTCTGATATTTTTATATCACTAGGCTCGCCACGGTATTCAACGTCTGTAGTGCCAATAAGCGAAAAATCTTCTTCAAATGGAATAACAAAAACAACCCGTTGATCCGCACTTTGTAAAATATAAGCTTCAGCATGGTCGTGAAGACGTGGTACAACAATATGGCTACCTTTGACTAAACGGATGTTTTGTGGTGATTGAAGTGTAAAAGCCTCATTAAATAATTGGGCTACCCAAGGTCCAGCGGCATTAACGATACTTTTCGAACGAATAGTTTCGGTGTCGCCTGTTAATGTGTCTTGTAGCGTAATGTTCCATATCCCATTTTGACGACCTGCTCTGATGCACTTGGTTTGAGTTTTGATTACTGCACCTTTTTCTTGCGCGGCAAGTGCATTAAGCACCACTAAGCGGGCATCGTCTACCCAAGCATCTGAGTATTCAAAACCTTTAGTGAATGCTTTAACAAGTGGACTGTCTTGATTAAAGTGAATTTGTTTTGATGCAGGCAATGTGGTCCGCTTAGCTAAATGATCATAAAGGAATAAGCCTATTTTGATCAGGCAATAAGATCTAAGCTGTTGCTGGTGAGGTAAACGAAATATTAGTGGTTTGATAATATGGGGAGCATTTTTAATCAGTATTTCACGCTCAGCAAGTGCTTCCCTGACTAATTTGAACTCATAATGTTCTAAATAGCGTAAACCGCCATGAATTAATTTGCTACTGTTAGAGGATGTTGCACAAGCGAGATCATCTTGCTCACACAAAAGTACTTTAAGAGACCTACCAGAGGCATCCGCAGCGACACCTGCACCATTAATGCCACCGCCCACAACGACAAGATCAAATACTTCACTTGCTTTATTCATTTATTTACCAGCATATTGTTTTTATATAATAAATCATCTACTTACATTGTTAACTTTAGTGTTCAGTTTTGTTCGTTTCAAGTTTGAGCTGTTATATTTTTCATCATTGTTTCTGTGTGTATGCTCTACAATTAAAAAGTTGCGAGTTATAAAAAAAATGTGCATCATCGAATGACTATTTTTTATTAAAAAACAATAATGCCAACATTTATTTTAGCTATAGATCAAGGTACTACAAGCTCTAGAGCGATACTCTTTACTAGGCAAGGTAAAATTCATGCCGTTGCTCAAGAGGAGTTTGAGCAACATTTCCCAAAAGATGGTTGGGTTGAGCATAACCCCAATGATATTTGGCAAACTGTGCTACGCACTTGTCGTAATGTACTTGCTGATAATGATGTAAAAGCCGATGAAATATGCGCGATTGGTATCACTAATCAAAGAGAAACTACTTTGGTGTGGGATCGCACTACAGGTGAACCCTTATACAATGCCATTGTCTGGCAAGACCGTAGAACCTCTCAGTATTGTGAGTCCATGCAATCCGACGATATAGAAGAGAAAATTAACGATAAAACAGGTCTGTTATTAGATCCTTATTTTTCAGCGACAAAAATACGGTGGATCCTTGAAAATGTAGCGGGGGCTAGAGAAAAAGCTGACAATGGTGAACTAGCTTTTGGCACGGTTGACAGCTTTTTATTATGGCACCTTACTGGCGGTAAAGCGCATAAAACCGATGCCACTAATGCATCTCGCACCATGATTTTTAATATTCACCAGCAAGCATGGGATCAAGAGCTTCTAGAGTTATTTAATATTCCTGAATCCATATTGCCTGAGGTGATGGACTCTTCAGCCGATTTTGGTGTCACCGATGCTGCTTTGTTTGGCTGTGAGATTCCTGTATTAGGTATTGCTGGCGATCAACAAGCGGCCTTGTTTGGTCAAGCCTGCTTTGATGAAGGTATGGCTAAAAGTACTTATGGTACAGGTTGTTTCTTAATGCTCAATACCGGAGATAAAGCCTTAAAGTCTAAAAACAAGCTGCTGACAACTGTGGCTTATCGACTAAATGGCAAGCCAACTTATGCCATTGAAGGTAGTATTTTCATGGCGGGCGCCACTATTCAATGGATTCGTGATGGCCTGCAGCTTATAAAAAATGCCTGTGAAACAGAATCTATTGCTGAAAAAATGCCACTTGATCATGGCGTTTTTCTTGTGCCTGCTTTTACCGGCCTAGGAGCACCTTATTGGGATCCCAATGCTCGAGGTGCCATCTTAGGTTTAACACGTGATTCAGGCGTTAATGAAATTGTTACCGCCGCCTTACAGTCAGTATGCTATCAAACCAAAGATTTGCAAAAGGCTATGGAGAATGATGGACTTAGACCAACATTGCTCCGAGTAGATGGTGGTATGGTTGCTAATAATTGGTTACTTAGTTTTTTGTCAAATATTCTTGGAGCAACGGTTGATCGCCCAGAAATTATCGAAACAACAGCGCTAGGGGTTGCCTATTTAGCTGGCCTAAAAGCGGGGATTTTTACTTCTACTGAAGAACTCGCTCAAATGTGGCATTGCGATCAACGTTTTACCGCAAGTATTGATAATAAACAGAGAAATTCACTTTACCAAAAGTGGTTAGATGCGGTTAAAAAAGTACAAAGCTAATGTAATGCTATTTGCAGAATACTTTTTCAGCAAGTCTGTGAACAATTTTGATGATGCTAGGCATTTATATGTAAAGTAGAGTTTGAAACAAACCAATAGCCAATGTGGTACTTGTCTGTTTGATGATGGCCGAGTTAACATTGATAGCAGTTTGCTAACCAATAATTTAGTTTGCTGATAAACTCACACTAGGATAGGGAAGGAGTAGCTGATGAATCAACTAAAAATAAAACGTATTGGCGTATTAACCAGTGGTGGCGATGCTCCTGGAATGAATGCTGCGATACGCTCATTGGTTTTGGCAGCTCAGCATTATCACATTGAAGTGATTGGTTTTTATCATGGCTATAATGGTCTGGTTTGCCAAGAAAATATCTCAGAAGCAAAAAGTCTTACCTTAAAAGATGTTAATGGCATCATTCATTGTGGCGGCACTATTTTAAAAAGTGCTCGTTGTCCACAAATGCTCACAACACAAGGCGTAAAACAAGCAGCAAAAACTCTTAATGAGCAAGCCATAGATGCATTGGTTGTTATTGGTGGTGATGGTTCTTTCAACGGTTTAATTGCGTTAAAAGAGTATTGGCCAGGACAACTTATTGGTATTCCCGGCACAATTGATAATGATGTTGATGGCACAGATTTTACTATTGGTTTTGCAACGGCGGTAAATACAGCCATTGAAGCGATTGATAAAATTCGTGATACCGCGGATGCTTTCGAGCGAATTTTTATTGTTGAGTTGATGGGGCGGCACAGCGGCCATATCACTTTTAATGTCGGCATTGCGTGTGCGGCAGAGCAGGTTTTATCTTTCGAAAACTTTTCAGTGGATGATCAAAGTAAAAAATTAGCAGAATTAGCCAGTGAAATAAAAGCCGCTAAAGAAAATCGGCATAGTAGCTACATTATTGTTATTGCTGAAAATCTTTGGCCTGGTGGCGCTGCAAAACTGGCTGAAGAGTTAAAACAAGCCGCAAATATTGATTGTACCGCTTGTATTCTAGGTCACATTCAACGTGGTGGCTCACCTGTGCCTAAAGACCGATTAATAGCCACTAAAATGGGCGTTGCTTCTGTCCAAGCAATTATTGCTGGTGAGAATCATATTATGGTTGCAGAGCAGCATAGCGCCATTTGCTATATCCCACTTAAGCAAGCGATTAAACATCATAAGCGGGTTAATCAACAATTAGTGGATGCTCAAGAGAATATTTTAGCCGTAACAGCTCAAACACAATATTAACAGGCTTGGTTAATGATTAACTTGCTGTAACGTTATAGAAAAGCTGCTGCCTTCACCTAGCTTACTTTCAACAATAAGATCTGAATTTAGAATACGGCTGAGCTTTTGACTAATGGCTAACCCAAGACCTGCATGAATTGTACTGTCTTCCCGTGCGTTACTAGCGCGATATCTGGCATCAAAAATATAAGCAATATCATCTTTACTTATTCCCGTACCATTATCTATTACCGATACTTTTACTTTATCGGATAATTGAGTTATTTGAATGCATATCTTGCCGTTTTCAGGCGTATGACGAATAGCATTTTCCAATAAGTTGGTGATAATTCGCTCTAACTTGGCAATATCTGAGTAGATTAGATGGCGACACTGCTCTGGCTGTAAAGTTAACTGAATATTTTTGTTTTTCGCTTTAAGAGCAAACTTGGCGATAATATCATGGAGCAATTCACCGACCGCAAACACTTCTAAGTTCACATTAACCTGACCATCTTCTAAGTGAGCTAACTCAAAAATTTGATCAATTAAACGCTTTAATTGTTGGGCGTTTCGCGCTGCTGTTGCTAAATAATCACTACGCTCTTGTTGATTTAATTGTTTATTTCTTAGGATTAAGATTTCGATATAACCTTGCATGGTCGCCAGTGGAGTACGTAAATCATGAGACAAGTGGGTAAGTAACTCTCTTCTAATGCGATCATTTTCGGTCAGCTGACTAAATTGCTGATTGATTTGTGAAACCATATCATTAAAGGTGTTACCTAATAAATGCACTTCATTGGAAGAAGTACCTTGCCATTGAGTTAGGTTAATATTGGTTTGATCAAAATTTGCAGCCTTAATCACTTGCATCTCTTTGCTTAGCTTCCTTAATGGCGCGGTGAAATATCGAAATACAGCCAACAATAAAATGAATAATAATAACAAGGCCCCTATTAGAAGGCTGCCGTATTGTTGCAAGTATTTATCGTTTTTAACTTGGCTGAAAATAGAGTCATAGATTTCACCACCAATGATCACATATAGATAACCTTGTAGGTTGTCACCTCGATAAATAGGTGCGGCAGAAAATATTTTTTTCCCATCTAAACTGCGTGGATTGTCAGCAATAATTGGCAATGCTGTCGGATCGCCAATAAGTTCAACTATCGGGCTTAATTCGACGGACTTACGCTTTATTTTGCTAGGATCGGCCGAGTAGGTCACTATATTGCCCGCAGGGTCGAGAAAGTAAAACTCAAAAGCAGGGCCAAGTAACATCAGGGTATGAAAAAGGTTTTCTAGGGCACTTTTATCATAAACGCCATCTTGTAAAAGCGGGTTGTCATGAGCTAGATGCTCTGCTAATTGAAGATGTAGTTTTTGCTCAGCTTGTAACTTTGACTGCTCAGCCAGCGAGTTACTCCAATTAAAAAGCAGAGAGGCCAATAAAATAAAAGCAAAACATACCGCTAATGCTAATCGTTGGTAAAGCGATAAGGCAAAAGTAGGCTTTTTAGTTTGCTGAGGTAACCTTAGTGAGGCTGTTTGAGATGAAGTTATCATTAATGAACTCCTGCAGAGTTAAGTTTATAACCCACTCCCCAAACGGTTTGGATGATTTGTGGTTCGCTACAATCCCGCTCTAATTTATTACGTAAGCGATTTATATGAGAATTGACTGTATGTTCATATCCGCTGTGGTTATAACCCCAAACACTATCAAGCAGTTGGCTGCGAGAAAAAACTTGGTCAGGGTGTTTACAGAAAAAATCGATGAGTTCAAATTCAGTGGTGGTTAAATTAATGGCTTGATCTTTATAAGTCACTTGATGATATCTATGATCAACTAATAATTGTCCAATACAAGTGCTCGTTTGTTCAATTTGCTGTGAGATATCGGCTTGGTTGTTTTGGCTATTTCCATTAAGGGCTTGTACACGTCGTAAGTGAGTACGAACTCTAGCTTGTAGTTCTCGCATACTAAATGGTTTGGTTATATAGTCATCGGCACCTAGTTCAAGTCCAAGTACTCGGTCTGTTTCTGAGGTTTTTGACGTTAACATGATAATAGCCTGTAAAGGTTTTTGTTGCCGAAGTTCTCGACAAATATCTAAGCCGTTAATGCCGGGCAACATGACATCAAGCAATACCAATTGATAATTGTTCTGTAGCGCGAGTGAGAGTGCTTGTTGGCCGTTAGCGCAAATATCACAATCTAAATCTAATTCGGTCAAGTGCACTTGAATTAAGTGAGCAATATCCGTGTCGTCTTCAACAATTAATATTTTATTTTTCATTATTTTGACCAATGGGTGAACTTGTCAGCCATTGGTCAAGTTCACGCTATTTTGTTCGTGTTATTGTTAATTTTATTGCCGGATTATCAAATCTATGTGCTTGAGTTAGCACAGAGCTTGCTAGCCCGTCATCCTGACTTACTACGCCAGAGTGATATGCAATGAAGTTGACATCATCACGTGCAGCATCAAAACCTGTTCCACCGTCAGCAGGCCCTGGAATGGTTCCTGCGGCTTCACTATTGGCTTCTGTGCCAGCATCATAAACATTTAAACGCCATGTTAATGACTCATCTACAGCCATTGCCGATATATCTATACCAGTTAGACCCGAGAAAGCGTCATTTGTATTCACCAACATGGTGGCACTTGTTAAATGAGTTGCTGTTCGGTCAGTCGTCGATATAGTTACAGAGCTTGAAGTACCTGGCATTAGCACACCTGTATCAGCCGCAGAGACTAAGACATTATTTTCTGCCATTAGGTTAGTGTTATCGCCACCTTCAGCTAATTCTTCTAATGGTACAGAAGCACTATTACCTAACATCCACATTTGAGCGTTGCCGTGCAATAAAACTGCAAAAGGAGATAAAGGTTGAGCGTAAGTTAAATTGGTAAGAGTGACACGGTAACTGTATTCGGCAGGTGCAGGCGGTTCGACAACAACAGGAACATCATTATCACTGTCACCACAAGCAGTTAGCGCTAAGGCAAAGGTGCTGACGAGTAAAAGTTTTGCCACTTTTTTTGAATTATGAATTTTAGAATTAAAGGTAAACATACAGCCTCCCTATTGCACTGTGATGGTAAGTTTGGCAACAGGATTTAACCAGCGATGTACCGTATTATTTAAATCACTTGTACCTGCGCTGTCATTATCATCGCCTAAGTTACCGCGATGGATGTGGATCATAGTGTTGCTTTCAGTATCGGTTACTCCTGTACCATCCATGCCTGCATCGCCACCGGGAGCTGCTGGAATTCCTAATACGCCAGGAGCACCGCCGCCATTCACTAACTCATTATTAGCTTCAGTACCTGCGTCATAAGCATTAAGGTAAACAGTATAAGTGCCTGCTTCTGTTGGTATTTCCCAACCATCTAGCCCTACAAAACCATCATTGGTAGGTAGTATCATGGTGGTAAGTGACAAATGGGTGTTGGCACTGTCGTTGGTAAGTGAATAAGTGGTAGACATACCTGGGGCTAATAAACCAGCAGCTGGATTTTCATCTATATTTGCATTGGCATTACTTAGCAAGCTAACTAAACCAGAAATATCACCACCTTCGGCCATCATTTGTAATTCAGCAGTGGCGGCTTCACCTACCATAAATAAGTGTTGATCAGCGGCATGAGCACCGGTAACTATAGGAGTAAAATGTAGCCCTTGACTTAGGTTAGTTAAAGTAATAGATAAATCTTGTGCGTAGGTGGTTGCACTGGCAAGCATTAAAGTACTTGCGCTGACAACGGTTGTAATTTTTTTGATAGTAGTTTTCATGGGGCTTCCTTCTTCTGACTTATTGTTAATGACATTGCCTGAGAAAGTATGAAGTACAGTTATTGCGATAAAGTCACTTAGTTATCACTATTTTGCTCTTTAATTATCACAACTTTGTCACAAACTAGCTTTTACCCTATTTAATATCGTTTTGTGCAAGCTTAAAGAGATTAATAGTTGATTCACTGATAGGTTCATTTAAAATCATTCCACTACTGTTATTTCCACATTTGTTAAGGATTTTTCATGGCATCAACACAAAAGCCCAACCGCCCTAGTTTTAATTGGCAAGATCCACTTTTGCTTGAATCACTGTTGACCGAAGAAGAGCGCATGGTGCGTGATAGTGCTCATCAATATTGCCAAGAAAAGTTAATGCCACGCGTGTTAATGGCAAATCGCAATGAAACTTTTGATGTAGACATAATGAAAGAGTTAGGTGAGTTAGGTTTACTTGGGGCCACCATAGAAGAAAAGTATGGCTGTGCAGGGGTAAATTATGTCACCTACGGCTTAATTGCCAGAGAAGTGGAGCGGGTTGATAGTGGCTATAGAAGTGCAATGAGTGTGCAGTCTTCCTTAGTGATGCATCCTATCCATGCCTATGGCAGTGAAGCACAGAAAATGAAATATTTACCCAAGTTAGCGACAGGTGAATATATAGGCTGTTTTGGTTTAACCGAGCCTAACTCAGGTTCTGATCCTGCCAGTATGGCAACAAAGGCGGTAGCTGTTGATGGTGGATTTTCACTTACCGGCAGCAAGATGTGGATCACTAACTCTCCCGTTGCTGATGTCTTTGTTGTTTGGGCAAAACTTGACGGTGTGATTCGTGGCTTTATTCTCGAAAAAGGTATGACAGGGTTAACGGCACCAAAAATTGAAGGTAAGTTTTCGCTAAGAGCCTCTATCACAGGTGAAATAGTGATGGATAATGTTTTTGTGCCACAAGATAATATGCTTCCTCATGCTAAAGGTTTATCAGGGCCTTTTGGTTGTTTAAATAAAGCTCGTTATGGTATTGCCTGGGGGGCATTGGGCGCAGCAGAGTTTTGCTGGCACGGCGCGAGACAGTATACTTTAGATAGAGAGCAATTTGGCAAGCCGTTAGCGGCAACTCAGCTTATTCAGAAAAAACTTGCTGATATGCAAACAGAAATTAGTACAGGCTTAATGGCGTGTTTACAAGTAGGACGTTTGATGGATGCAGGGCAATTAGCGCCGGAAGCTATTTCACTTATTAAACGTAATTCGTGTGGTAAAGCGTTAGAAATTGCGCGCACAGCAAGAGATATGCATGGTGGTAATGGCATTAGTGACGAGTTTCATATTATTCGCCATGTTATGAATTTAGAAGCAGTGAATACTTATGAAGGCACCCATGATGTTCATGCGTTAATTTTAGGTAGAGCACAAACGGGCATTCAAGCTTTTTTCTAGGCAGGCTAGCTAAAGCATAAAGCTTCGAGCTATTACGTTCGAAGCTTTATAGCAATTACATATCATTAACTACGCGCTGTTACTTCTAAAAGGTGATAGCCAAATTGCGTTTGTACTGGGCCTTGTACTTCATTTAATGGCGCAGAAAATACCACTTTATCAAATTCAGGTACCATTTGACCTGGACCAAAAGTACCTAAATCACCGCCTTGTGCTTTTGATGGACAGTTAGAATGTTCTTTTGCAACCTCTGCAAAATCTTTACCAGCTTCAATTTCAGCTTTTAATGCTAAACATTGTTCTTCAGTATCAACCAATAAGTGGCGTGCTGCGGCTTGAGACATAGTTTTTCCTTTTAATACCCTAAGGTATAAGTTAGTAATAAAATTCGTTGCTAACCTTAGCGTATCTGTATAGATATTAAAAGTGTGAGAAATGAAGGAATAAAATAAAAGCTAAAAAAATAATAAAACTTTCAAACTATTTTCAATTGAGTTACTACCTTATAAATAACAAAGCAACAAAATAGCAAAACAAGTGGTTAATAAACCAACTTTACATGACAGGATTTAGGAATATGTGTGTTTAAACGCAGCGATGATGTATTAATTTCTCAAGCGCTTGCAGGTAAAAAATCTGCTTGGTTGGCTTTAGTAAAGCGCTATGAAAAAGGTGTTTATAACTATGCTTTGCGCATGGTAAATAATCACGCCGATGCTATGGATTTAATGCAAGATATTTTCATATCTGTGTATAGAAATTTGCATACATTCAGAGCGGAAAGTCCTTTTAAAGGTTGGCTGTTTAAAATTGCTCATTATCGTTGTATTGAGTTTTACCGTAAAAAAAGACCAATGCAGTCGATAGATGATTTACCCGAGATATTAGATGAGCAAAGTAATGAGTGTCCTGAGCATAGCTTGGTTATTAAACAGCAGAGCAGTGTACTGATGCAAGCAATGCAGCGCTTGCCTATAAAACAAAAGCTAGTGGTGGAACTGAAGTTTTTTCAACAATGCACTTTTGACGATATTGCTCATCAGTTAGGTATTTCAACTAATACAGCAAAATCACAATTATATAGTGCACTGGATAAGTTAAAGGTGTTCTTACCAGAAAGTTTACTTGAACAAACGGCTAAGCAGGTTGGCAAAGAAAAGAGTAGTGAGGCAAACCATGTTTGAAGATTATTTAGATAAAGAATGTCAGCAAAGAGCTACATTCGCAGAAAAAATTGCTGAACAGGCAAGTTTAGAAAAAGAATATGATGTGCCAAATTGGCACAGAGAAGCCGCTTTTGAGCAATATTCATCCCAAGGACAAATTGAATCGTCAAATAAATCTTGGTGGCAAGGTTTGCTCTCAGGGCAAGGGCTTGGCATTGACGCTTTAGCTTGCTCAGTCAGTGTTGTTGCTATTGTGGGTGTTTTTCTAAATAACAATACTGGCTTGGATCAACAGACCATTGCAGCTTTAGTGAGAAAACAAGTAGCTGAGCAGCTTGATGTCGAAGTAAACCGTAAATTGCGAGAATTTGCTAACGAGCAACAGGTTATTTTAGCTAATTATAAAGCTGAGTTAAGTGCCCGACAAGAAAGTAACAATTTACAGCTAGCGGGTTATGTTATTTCCTCAGCGCGCAATGAACGAAAAGAAGATTTAGCTGACTTTGTTAACTTTATTAATGCACAGCGTAAAGATGAACAGTTGGCGCAAAAAATTAAATTTCAACAACTTGAGCAGGCGATTAGTTACCGAAAAGCTAATTATGAGCCTGTTAACCCCTAAATTTTGCCGACTGTAAGGAGTAAGCGAATGAATATGTTAAATAATAAAAAAGGTATAAAGCCCTCAACAGCTAAAAAACTATTGTCTGCGTTAGTGGTTTCAACAAGTTTGATGACGATGAGTACACAAGCCGCTGACAGTACAGAAAATTATAGAGCACTGTCAAAACAGTTAACTATTATGAATAGTATTTTTAAATCATCATTTCAAGCTCAAGATAACAAAGCTTTGCGCTCAGCTAAAATTGATAGTTTATATCTTGCAGATCAAGGCGTTGTCTTTACAGTCACCGCTGCTAACTCATATTTTTTTGGTAGACATGGTTTTAGTTTTGTTATGCCAGATATTGTTGCTCCTGTTGCACCAGTACCACCAGTAGACGGCGATGTAGACATTGAGTTTTTCTCAGATGATGAAGATATTATTATTGAAACGGAGTCTGAACATGAAGAGCATCACGATAATTATCGTGAATTACATGAACAACAACGTGAATTAGCTTATGAACTACGTGATATAGCACGAGAAAGTAAAGATTTAGCTTATCAGCTTCGCAATGTAGAAAAAGCCGAACAAGCTAAATTAAAAGCTGAGCAAAAAGCGCTAGTAAAACAGCAGCAAGAGCTAGAAAAAGTTAAAGTGCGCCTTGATAAAAAATCTAAAGAAATGAAGGCAAAGAAACAGCAACTACGGGAAAAGAAGTTAAAACAACGCACCGAGCAGTATGCTTTATTAACAACATCGCTGATTGACACTTTATGCTCGTACGGTAATAGCCTTAAAGCACTAGCTAAAGATGAACATGTTAGTTTGATCATTAAATCAGCAGGAAAGAAAATCGAACATAAGGGATATAAAGATCAAGTTTATGTTTTTAATAAAAAAGATATTCTAGCCTGCAGTAGCGATAAAATCAGTAGTGAAAAGCTAGCTTCAAAGGCTAATAAATACCAGTTTTAAGCACGAGAATTTTCACGAGATTGAAAACTTTTAACCCGAAGATTAGATATTCTAAAAGTCGATAACTCAAAACACTCAATAAGCACTGAATGCTTGTTGAGTGTTTTTTTGTTATCTAGTTGTTTAACAGATGTAGTGTGTAGTAAATGCGCTTTCTTTGTTTCATAGCTATGTCCCCCTTGTCTAAAGATAGCGTTCCATCGACCAATTGATCTCACAGCGAAAGTGGAATAGTAAATTACTGGATGGTCTGCTCCAAGCTCAAAGCCGACTGTGGAGTCCTAGATCTAGATAACTAAAATCAATAGGAACAGCTTTAACTCATCTATCAACACAAAGGCTAGTTTTGCTGACTATTACTTTCCAAAACTGAAGGTATTTACTTTACCATACGTTATAAATTAGCGGTCTTATTTCACTTATTGCTCAAAGCTCATTTAAATTCAAGAAATTTTAAATAACCTAATCAAACCAACTGGTTGATGAGTCTATTTTTGTCAGGTTTCTTTGCAGTCTGATTACATATAAATACCACCTGTTTTGCATTGTATTGAAATTGTTAGGTATTTTGAGGTTGGTGTAATTTTTGCATTAATGTGGTGGCGATTAATAAATTACTATTTTAACGATTACCTGCCAAAATGATGGAAAGGGATTAAAAAGGATACTCATATGAAGTTTAAATTTATAACTGCCGCTTTAGCGGGACTAATATTATCTGCAAATTGCTTTATAAATTCTGCTAATGCTGGGTTAATCAGTGCAGACCTACTGTCATCTAATGATGGTCTTTTAATAGAAGATACAACAACAGGGTTACAATGGGCTGACTGGTCGATGCATCCAGGTAATATTTCAGTTGATGACTTTTTTTCGAGTAGTCTTTGGGCTGGACAAGGGTTTAGATTAGCAACTCAATCCGAAATTATGCAGCTATTTACTGGTGCAGGCGCGGATAATTTTACTTTTTCTAACCCCTGGGGAAATGCTACAACAGCTAACATAGCTGCGATATTAGAAGTAAATAGTACTACACTCCATACACAAGCTAATAATTGGGCAGACACAAATGGTAACTCTTGGATTCATGCGTTTTATGATGACGGGGGCAACCCTAATTTTGTAAGTGGTGTTCGGTTCAATTCTACTTCAAACGCAGGGACAATAGATTTTTTTGGCAATGATAATTATAGTAAATCACAATTATGGGATCCCCAGTGGTCTGTAATGGCGGTAAGACAAACAGAAGTACCTGAACCATCAACACTTGCTATTTTTGCATTAGGAATGATGGGTTTAGCATCACGTAGATTTAACAAAAAATCTTAATATAGTTTCTTTTTAGTAAGTTCTAGAAAACATCAATTGTCATGATTGGTGTTTTTTTGTATCTGTTTTTAGCTTTTCCTAAAAAGCTGATGAATGTCCTTTGGTGGCTTTTGAGACAGTTAGGTTAAATAAAACCTATAAGCTTAAATGCTAGATTGAGCTTATACATGTTATGTGTCTGTGTAGGTAATTATCACTCAATAATTTTTTAATTTATCTTGATGATATTAAAGTTATTAAGTGATTGAATTTTGGCATGCATCGTTGTTTCTATTTTATTTAACTCAGACATTTGCTGGCAAAATTGTTCAGCTTTCTTTTCCAATATTTTTGCACTGGCGCTTATTTCTAATTCTAAATCTTTGCCCATGGTTTCCATGCGTTGATCAAAGGTTGAAATGCGTCGTTCACTGTTACGTGGGTTTTCATCGTCCTCATCACTAATTATGGCTTCGCCTACTGCCAATAAAATAGTGCCAATGGAGTCTGAGATAATTTCTTCTATTTCAGATTCAAATTCACCGGTGAAAATATCATCAAAGTCGTCGAAGTCTTGTGGGGCAAGGTAATAATTATTGGCGCTTTGGTTAAAGCGCGTTCGAATGCGCCACTTTATTTCTTCAAATTTGGCTTGTACTTTTTGTTGGGAAGCACTATTTTCACCCGTTAAGCCACCAATGACTTTATTAACCGCTTTTAATCCGATATCAACACCTTCAATGGCAATGGAAACTATTGCTGGAATTTGAGTGCGGATACCACTTGAAAAGTCGCTAATTAATCCTTGCTGTTCTTTATTAAGTGCAATTTCTCGTCCTTCCACAAATAACTGATTACTACCGTTAATCTGTATGATGGTTTTACCATGATCGATAATACGTATATGGCTAGGGTCAATAATTACGCCGTAATTTAAATTTACAGAGCATTGCTTTGCTAGGCTATTAAAGCTCGCAACAAAATATAAAACAAAAAAGAGTAAGAAGGCTTTATTAATCATTGGACTGTGGGTTAACTAAAGGGTCGATATGAATCTTTCTTTCTTTGTAAAACATTTTACTAGGGCCGTATTCTCGACGAGACCTATCATGAAAGTCACCAACAATCAGTTCTACACCATGGTATAACTTTTCTGTCGCTTCTACATAAATGCTTTCCATATAGTCTTGTATAGCACTTTCAAGAGTTTCTTTTTCAGTAAGTAGCTGTCCTAACGCTTTTGCATGAAATTGATAGGTTGATACAACTTTGGCAAGCATCTCCGGTTTAGCTTTTTCTTTGGGCAGTTTTTTGAGCTTACTTATAGCAGCTTTAAGTTCATCTGTTTTGGTAGAATCTGATTTTAATCTGGATTCTAGTTCTTGCATTTGTTCTTTTAATTTATTGATTTCATATTCGAAATGAATAAATGTATTACTACCTGCAGTTGCGCCGACAATACCGGCACACACGCTTGTGCCTGCCTTGATGTAGCCACCGATGAGTTTACCGTTGGCTTTATCTTCAGTGCCTATTTTTAATTTGCCTTTAACATTGAGTAGGCTGTGAAGTAGTTGGTTTTCAATACGCACGTCTTGGCTACAGTTAATTTGAGCGTATTGTGCATACTTAGCATAAATGTTGCCTTTGGCGTTAACACTGACGCTCATGGTTACGTCAGTTACTTTAGTTTTTTCAGTATCGTGTTTGCGGCCAATAATACCGCCTGAAATAGTGACGTCACCACCAGCTTCGATAATAGCTGATTCAACAAAGCCTCCTACGGTTATATCACCACTGGCAACAACTTTCATGCCTTCGGTAACGTCTCCTTCAATAATAACGCTACCGGTAAAGTTAATGTTACCTGTCGCAACAGTTACCTCTTTGATTGAGTATACTTCGTCAACTTCCATACCATTTGGTATAAGTTTTGGTAGACCTACTTTTTCAGAAACCAGTACATTTTCATTTCTTGGGCTTATTGTGGTTCCTTCTCCCGGTACTAGCTCTACATCATTACCTGGCTCTGGATCAAGGGGGGTTGCTGTAACCGTATAACCCTTCTTACCTGGAGTGGGGGGAACTTTTTTAGCAACGGGATCGCCAACTTTTACACAGATAATATCGCCCAAATCACGCATGTCGACACTGCCATCTTCACGCTTTTTAGGGCGTAAAATACGTGTTTGCGCACTTTCAACTAATGGCTTTATTTCAGCATCTCGGCCGTTAACGGCAAGTTTACCTGTTGCTATTTGTAATGTGACTTGGTTATTTGGGGCCTCTTTAGCTGCTAATTTAGCTAGTTTAACTAAATCCTCTTTGCTAAAACCTTTTTTAACGCCTGCTTCTTGGGCCGCACTTAGAATGGCTTTTGCTGATAAGTGCTTGCCACCTTGTGCAGTGGTAATTTCAGCGGTAGCGCCCATCTCATCGTCTTCAATGGTGATAGAGATCGTTGCATCTCGGCGCTCAAGTACTTGATAAATAACATCTCGCCCTTTTTGTTTATCTTGCAGGGGTTTTAAGACATCATTAAGCTCTGCGATAGCATTTTTGATATTAGCAGTATTGATAACAAAGTGAGCATACTCTGAACTTTCTATTAATTTAAGTACACTTGCTTCAGTAATAGCTTCGCCACCCTTGATAGGGGTTAGATGCAAATCGATATTGTCTTTAGCATTGGCGACTAAACTGACCTGAGTCATAAAGTATATTCTCCGGCATCATCATTTGAAAAATGAACAACGTTGATGGTATCACTGTCTTTATTTAGCTTTATATGACATCGATCACTAAATATAGCTATCTTGATGAATTTTAATAAAGGTCGGGGTATTAGCCTTGCTATAGTCTATTTTATATTCTTTGCCATCTAGCGCTTGAATAAAAATTAGCGTTTTCTCTTCGCCAAATATTTCTGAAGAATCTACTTGTACTACTTCCTGGTAAGCTTTTTTAGCCGCTGAACGTTTAGTAGGAACTTCACCTTTATACACGCCAATACCGCGATTGCTGACAATAACGACAGGGTTTTCAGCATTCACGATTAAGAGGTCAAACTTTTTTATTTTATGTATGATTGTGTTGCGACCACTAGTTATAAAGTTTTTTTCGTTCAAAATGGACTCCAATTGAGAAATTGTTTAACTACTGATTTTTTGCCAGCTTCGGCTTTTATTATAGCACTAGCAAAAAAGTTAATAACTCATCTGCTTAAATATATAAATTTTTTATTGACTTAGCAATGCGTTGTTTAAAAAACTCTAACTATGTTCCTTTTCAATAATATATTGAGGGATTTGTGTGCTATTTACTAGCTCGCGACGGATTAAGTCTAAGCCTATGCTGGCGACATATTTTTGAAAATAGCTACGGGGTAAAGGCATTAAAAGGCATACCGATTTAAGATTATTGTTGGTCCCCCAAGCTAGCCATACAGTACCTACGGGCTTTTCTTTACTACCCCCATCGGGGCCTGCTATGCCGGAAACTGCGATGGCAAAATTAGCACCTGAGTGCGAAAGTGCCCCTTTAGCCATGGCTAATACTGTCGCTTCACTCACAGCACCGTGTTCTGCTATTAGGGAATCAGGTACATTTAATAATTTAGTTTTCATGGCATTACTATAGGTAACAAACCCCGCTTCAAAGGCCTGTGATGCGCCTGCTTCACGGGTTAGCATACTGGCAATCAAGCCACCTGTACATGACTCTGCCGTGGTGATGGTTAAGCCTTTTTCAATTAATCTGGATAAGACATGCTGAGCCAAGCTAAGTGGTTTTGACTCTATTTGAGCAATAACATGATCACCTAATACTTGTGTCAATTTCTGCTGCCAATGTTCTTTGTCTTGGTGTGATTGTTGGTTATTTGTGGTTAGCTTGACTTCAAGTAGTGGCATACCGGCGCGAAAGCCTAAGTCAATATCTTCTGGCCAATCAGGTAGTTGATCATCAACCATTTTTTGTAAAGTAGACTCACCTAAGCCAAATACTTGTAATCGGGTTACGTCAGTAATTAACGAGTCAGGAATATTTTCAGCTATGTCTGGTTTGATTTGTTCCGCTAACATGGTTTTGAGTTCACGAGGTACGCCAGGTGTGCAATAAATATCACAACCTAAGTGGCTGACTTTAAACCCTACCGCGCTACCTTGGCTATTGGGGATAATGTCACAACCTTGGGGAAGAATTGCTTGTTTTAAATTGGGCTTATTTAGCGGTGCGCCACGTTTTTTACACCATGAGGTGATATGGGCTAATGCTTGAATATGCTCAGTTAACTCAACTTGGGTCGCATTGGCAAGTGCTTGTGCGGTTAAATCATCGACCGTAGGACCTAGTCCGCCATTTATAATGAGAATGTCAGTTTGCGCTGCTAGTTGATTAATTTCATTGGTCAACATGGCTAAATCATCAGCGACGGTGACTTTACGTGTTATTTCAAGGCCTAACTCCTTTAACTGCTCCGCTATCATTGCTGAGTTGCTGTCGACAATGTCACCTGTCATTAATTCATTGCCAGTTAAAAGCAGTTGTACTTTTGGTGCGGTCATTTGTTTAGCGTCCTTAAAATATTTTAAACGCTAATTTAAACCTTTTTCATACTGCTTACATCTTAAAATTTACAAAGTATGAAATTTTACCTTTAAAACATTGTTAATGGATATAAATATGAATAACTTAATAAAAAGCACTTTAGTCGTTTGTTCTCTTGCTGGCACTTATGCCTTAGCCGCAAATGGAGATGTGGTTGATACCATTAACCAGTCTTTTGACGTGGGGAGTAATAGCCGATTTAGTTTGGATAATATTAATGGTGAAGTTGCTATTGTTAGTTGGAATGAGCCAAGAATAAAAGTGGAAGCAACCATTAGCGCTGACAGCCAGTCACAACGTGATTATGTTAAAGTAAAAATGAAGCAAAGCGGTCAACATGTAAAAGTAGAAACCCATTATGAAGAAAACTCAAGGTGGGGAAGTAATCAGACGGCGCAAGTTGAATATAAAGTATGGTTACCTCAAGACACAAGCCTTGACGATATTGAGTTAGTTAACGGTAGCTTGAGTATTGAAAATGTTAGTGGTGAAGTTAATGCGGAAGTCGTTAATGGCTCTATTAAAGCTACAGGCTTAACTACTGATAGTGAACTAAGCTCGGTCAATGGCAGCATTAAAGCGTACTATCAATCATTTAATGGCGATTTAAATGATATCACTCTTGAAACCGTTAACGGTAGTATTAAGCTCTATATACCAAGTGATGCTGATGCAAGCTTAGATTTAGAAACTATGCATGGCAGCATCAAAACAGATTTTGGTATTCGCTCTGAGAAAAACATGTTCACTGGACATAGTTTAAGAGAAGATATAGGCTCTGGTGATGTCAAAATCACCATGGAAAGTGTTAATGGTAGCATCAAGGTGCTTAAAAATTAGCCGCTATGTGTGAGGATAATTAAAGCACGATAAATGATTTATTTATTTGGCTTTAAGTAGATTTACCCTTAAAATGACACCATCTTACTTGTAGTACGATGGTGTTTTTCTATGAAGTACGATAGAGAGCTTTTATTAGGTCGTTGGTTTCGCCAAGACACTGATGAAGAAAACAGAAAAATTGTCGAGTATGCTGAGCTAAGTGCCGATGGAAGTTTTGAATTTACTTTTGTTACACTTGCCGTCACAGCTGAAAAAAAAGAGCAGGTTATTGAGCAAGTTACCGAACTGGGTGACTGGGGATTAGTGGGTGATATCCACTTTACTATCACTAAAAATGAAGTCGTTGATGAACAACTTTATGCCGCAGATCTCAATAATAGTGATAATTATCATGCTTACAGGGTATTACAGTTAAATCACCAACTCTTTGAGTATCAACATGTTGAAACCAAAGAGGTTTTTAAAATGCGCAGAATTAATGATGAAGTTGGTCATTGTTAGTTTTTATCATCAAAATATAACTCATATAAAGTAAAGTTAGGAAAATCATGAAGCAGTTAAGAGCAGCCAGTTTAATCACCGCAATTAAAACGCCTTACACATCAACAGGCGAAGTCGATTTACTAACTTATGACATGCTTGTACAAAAACAAATAGATGCAGGTGTTGATGGTATTATTGTGGGTGGTACTACAGGTGAAGGGCAATTGTTAAGCTGGGAAGAGCACCTTATTTTGATTGCCCATAGTGTTCATAAATTTAGCGACAAACTTTTAATTATTGGTAATACAGGTAGCAATAATACCAGTGAAGCAATTAAAGCGACCAAAAATGGTTTTGCTGCTGGGATGGATGCAACCTTACAAATTAACCCTTATTATGGCCGAACTTCCACCGCTGGCGTGATTGAACACCTTACCCGTACCTTAGATATAGGTCCGGCGTTTATTTATAATGTACCAGGCAGAACGGGCCAAGATTTAACGCCAGATATCATAGAAACATTAGCCAAACATGAAAACTTTATTGGCGTAAAAGAATGTGGCGGTAATGAGCGTATTGCTCATTATGAAAAACAGGGTATTGCCTGTTGGTCGGGCAATGATGATGAATGCCATGATGGCCGTCATCAACACGGCTCTCACGGGGTTATTTCAGTCACGTCAAACATAATCCCAGGCATTATGCGCCAACTAATGGATAACGAAAATGCTCAATTGAACAATTCAGTTCAACCTTTAATGCAATGGTTATTCTGTGAACCTAACCCTATCGCTATTAATACCGCGTTGATGATGACAGGTGCGGTTAAACCTAACTTCCGTTTGCCTTATAAAGCGTTAACTAAAGAGCAGCGCCAACAAGGTGTTGAGCTATTACAGGCAATTAAACTTGAAGATAGAGTAGGTGATACTTTGTCGTCTCTTATTGATTCAGACTTTAATTATTGCGTTTAACTCTGAACGAATATTAACCGAAGTTTAAAGCTGGGGCTTTAACTCATTTTTTAATTCATAAAGCTTTACTTGTTGTGAAATAGGGCAGGTAAAGCTTAATTTAACTGCTGATAGCTGTAAGTCTTTTTCTTCACTATTGTCGGCTATGCCGTGCAATCTATCTCCAACCACGGGTAAACCAATACTGGCAGCGTGTTTACGTATTTGGTGTTTTCTACCGCTATCAATTTTCACTTCAAGCAAAGATTGATCTTTTTCTTTATCATAAGCTAAACACGTAAAAGTGCTACGGGCACTCTTGTCATCAATGTTGCTGTTGATAATTTCAGGTTGAGGGCGAGTGCTATGATTGCCGTGAACAATGATTTGATAGAACTTTTCTAATTGGTGATGCTCAAACATGGCCGATAAAGCTCGTGCTGCTTTCTTATTATGAGCAATGATGATTAGTCCCGTTGCCGCTCTATCTAAACGATGAACAATAAAAACTGGCCGCTCAGGAGAAAAGTATAGCTGGGCAAACCGGCTAATGGTGCAATGATCACTCCATTTGGAGCCTTGAGAAAGCATGCCATAAGGTTTGTACCATAAACTATAGTCAGTTTCATCGCTGATAAGTTTAGCTTCAGCTACTTTGCTATTTAACACATTAGTGTTGTAGTAAAGGTGTAATTCATCGCCTTGTTGCAGTGTTTTTTTTATGCGTCGTAATCTTTGGGTATGTTTACCGCGGGTTAACCATAACGCACCTTTGCTAATAGCCTGTTTTAGTTGTGCTTTGCTTAATGGTGTTTCAGTTATAGACAAACTTTTGAACAATAAGTTTATAGTAGTATTCGACTCATCTTTATTGATATCATTAACGCTGAAGTGATGTTCAAAAATGTCAGGCATAAACAAGAAGTCTATTGTGGCTAAGCGATTAAGCTGCTCATTATAAAGTATCTGATTGGCAGTTAACACAAGATTACACAAGATAAGAGAATAGATAAAATGAAACGCGACTTAATGCTTTTCCCAGATGATAAAATTGGCGATGCCTTATGGCAAATGCAGCAAGATGGTGGTGATCTGGAACAGCTTAGAGAAGTTGAGTTTTCAGTGCTTTTTCCATCAAAGGAGCTTGCATTGCAGTTTGGTCAATTACTACTGGAAAATAATCAAAAACTTTCTTTCACCCCTTTTCAGGATAATGAAGCTCTGCCGTGGGAGATAACCGCCTACCCAGAAATGCCATTAACTTATGAAAATATTACTGCCTATCAGGAATTACTGGAAAGCAGTAGTGCGCCATTGCAAGGGCAATTTGATGGCTTTTATTGTTTGTAATCGCTGAAGATTAGCTGAGGAAAACCTATGATCGATATTAAGCAGTTTGCTCAGTTGCAAAAAAGTACTAAGGATTCGTTTTTTCAGCAAAAAAAACTAATTAAGCAAGTGATGGCAGGGCAAACGGTACTTTGCCCTAAGTGCCAACAACCGTTAAAACTCTCTACGCCTGAAGCGCAAGATGAGCCGGGTATATGTTGCCTAAAGGGCTGTACTTCCATTCAATTAGACTTTGTTTGATCACGTCTTCTTACTGAAGTTCAAGTTTGTATAGCTATAAAAATGTCGCTATATCATCCAATGATTTTTTGACTTGTGCATGGGCGGGAATAGTAGCTTCTTTACTTGGGTAGCCTGCAACTAATAGCATATAGGCACGTTCGTTATCTCCCCTGTTACAAACCTTGTTTAAAAAAGACATAGGTTTTGGTGTATGGGTTAAGGTGGCAAGCCCTGCATTATGCAAAGCGGTGATAAGCATACCCGTCGCTATACCAACAGATTCATGGACATAGTAATTGGTGTTTTTATCTGACTCATTAATGCCGCCTTTCTTTTGACTGAAAATAGCGATAAGCCATGGTGCGTGTTCAAGATAAGGTTTATTTGCATCTGTGCCTAAATCTTTTAATGCGTCTAACCATTCTTCACCAGCACGCCCTTCATAAAAGCCGCGTTCATGAAATTCGGCCTGTTCACGAATTTGTTTTTTTATCTCACTGGAGCTTACTGCAACAAAGTGCCAAGGTTGATGATTAGCGCCACTTGGCGCTGTGCCAGCGGCTTTAATACAGTTTTCAATAATGGCTTTATCTACGGCTCTATCGCTAAAGTTTCGAATGGAGTGTCGACGTTTCATATCTTGATAGAACTGCTCAGAACGAGTGAGCATTTCGGCTTTCGGGTATTCGATAAAATCATTTAGTGGTGAACAGTCATGCTCTTTCATTAGTTAATCTCTTTGTTATTTTTCTTATCTTTCTTAATGTAATTATTTACTATTTAACAATATTATCTGCTGAAGCTGAGCAAGTGAAGTTTTATAATCTAGGTAATCGACAGTGATACTGTAGCGTTTTCCTTTCTGTTTAAGCACTAAAGAAGGGAAACCTTGCTGTGTTAACTCTTGTGCTAGCAATATTTCTTTGTTTAACCTATCTTGCGTTTCTATTGAGCTTAAGTCTTTTTCGAATTGGTTTACGTCTATCGTTAGTTGCAAGTTATTTTGCTGTGATAGTTCAGTGGCTAACTTCACAAGTACGTCACTATTTGATGGATTTAAAGCTCGTAAATAATAAGCGCGCTGAATCGCATCAAGCATTTGAGTATGAAACCCTTGTTGCTGTGCCGCAATAAGGGCACGGCAGGCTATATACGTTGAGCGGTACGGCGTATTTTTTGTCCAGAAATCAAAATTAAATTCAGTCCCCAGTTTTTGTTGAATATTATGCCAATGCCTTTGAATTATTTTCTGCTGTTCTATTGGCATTGGGCTGTCAGTATCAGGAGCTAGCCCGCCAGCAACGTATTGCACTTTGATAGACTTTGGTAATGTCTGTTGCAAAGCATCCCATACTGGGCGATATCCCCAACACCAACTGCACATTGGATCATGAATATAATATAAAGTGGCAGTCATATTGGCTAACCTAAGCGAGTTAAATAAGAAAGATTATCTCAACGATTCTATTTCAGCCAATGCTTGGGTAAAATCAGCAAGCTCCATTTCTAGGTACTCTTGCTCGTCATCTGACTCAACCTGCCAATCGACACCAATAATGACATTATCTTGATTTAAATCTTCCAACCAAAATTCAAACCAGTCTGCTAATGAAATTTTACAAGGGCTATAATTAACCCATTCGTCAATACAGTGTTGTTGTGCGAATTTTGCGCTTGACCAAAGTGGCATAACCTCTGTATCTTCAAAAGCAATAGAGTCGAGCACCACCCAATCTTCACTGTCTTTATCTTGTAAGGCCCATAATGCTTGACTGGGTTTAACGTTAGTTAAAAATGTTTGTAATGTGCTATTTTGTGTCGTCATAATTTAAATTTATTAAGCGTTGTAAATTGATTGATTATACCTTTTTTGAACTTAGCGTTAACCGTATAATTAAGTGTTATACCATTCGACATAAAGATATAGTCACTTAGGACTACAGGTGCAATATTAGAACAAATAATGTTTGAGAAGATATAGTTATTCTACATCAAACAAACATTTTGCCGTTATCATGTCGCATCTGAGTCCCCAAAGGGCGAGTTTCAATGGCTTATATGCAGCGTTATTGATTTTGATAAGGGAATAACCATTACCTTCAATCAATGCCTTACCTATAAGCCATTGAATTCTCGCTAAGCGACCAAATCATTATGTCGATTGGTATTAACTGTATTCAAGTAGTCATATTTCAACATGATAAATTCACCATTAAAATATCTAAGCTCGTATCCTATAGAAGTTACTGACAAAATCAGCTTAATGCTAGAGCAAAATACTTTAAAACAATTTTTATTAAAAAAATATCCAGAGCCTCATCAAATTTATAATGACAAAGCGTTACGAGAGTATGTTAGCAGTATTAAGAATCGATATTTAAAAAAGTCGAACTCGCTAAGCCAAATTAAATACGATGATAAAATTCATGTTATTAATAATGCTTTGGGCTTACACACTTATGTATCGCGAGTGCAGGGCAGTAAATTAAAGCGTAAGAATGAATTACGAATTGGCAGTGTTTTTAAGCAAGCACCTGAGCCTTTTTTGAATATGATCGTGGTGCACGAACTAGCACATTTGAAAGAAAAAGAGCACAACAAATCATTTTATAAACTGTGTGAGCACATGTTACCTAATTACCATCAGCTTGAATTTGAATTGCGTGTTTATTTAACGCAATTAGAGCTGAAAGGCTCTATTTATGGCTAAGGACTGGGGAGGCGTTGTTAGAATAAGCAGTAATCCTTAAGAAAATTGTTAAATGATTGTATAGCCTTATGCGCTTGAACTAAATCGTAGCAACCTCTTCAGGGGTAAGTAATCGGTTTTCACCAGTTTTCAATAAGGGGTCTAAGTTCAAGTTACCCACTTTATTGCGGTGTAATTTTATCACCGGATTTTGAAAACGGCCAAACATACGCTTTATTTGATGGTACTTTCCTTCGGTTAAGGTCACTTGTGCGGTGTGATCTGAGAGTATTTTCAATTCAGCAGGTTTGGTTGTAATATCTTCAAAGCCAAAATACATGCCTTGCTCAAAGGCATTAATGTAGTCGGCAGTTAACTTGTTTTGCAAAGTTACTTGGTAAACCTTAGAGACTTTACTGTCAGGTTGAGTCAATTTCTCAGACCAGTGACTGTTATTTGTTAACAATATTAATCCTGAGGTATTTAAATCAAGTCGGCCGACAATATGGAGCGACTCTTTTTGTCGGTGGGATAATAAGTCGATAACGGTTTTATGTAGAGCATCCTTGGTCGCACTCACCACACCAATAGGTTTATTTAACATAATATAGATAGATTCATTCTGTTGCAGTGTTTTACCGTCAGCCGCAATAATCGAAAACTTATCAATCTGTAATGAAATATCGAGGGCAATATTACCATCTACTAGCACACGTTTTTGCGCCAGCATTAGGCGCACTTCACGTTTATTAAGGTCTAATTGCTTCATTAAAAACTTGTCTAGTCGACTTTTTTGCATAATTATTGGTGCTGTTGAGCATAGGTTATTAGAAGGAAACTAGGGCAAAGGGTAACAGCTAATTGGCTTAATTCAAGGAGAAACAATTTGCTTAAATAGCCCTCTAACGGTTTTCTTTATCATTCCGTTGTTGACAATTAAGTGATTGCATTAGATTATATAGACGTCTAAACGTCTACTAAAGAAATTTAATGTGAATAAAGAAACTGCACTTGAACCTGAATTTAAGCCCGAGACTGACTCTCAATTTAGCAGAGGGTCTGAGCTTAGCGCTCGCTATAATGATATACACCGTGGCGTCTATTTTATTGGCACCACACCGCCTAAAAGTGATACCCCGCTAGAACAAGTAGATAGCATTGCCAGCAAACTGCTACAAAGAGTGAGTGATATCGATTTTGATGGTTTGATTGTCTACGATATTCAAGATGAGAATTCGCGCACCAATAAACCTAGACCTTTTTCATTTAAATCAACTCATGATCCTCGTTTATATTCATCATTATTAAATAAGAAGTCTGAACGTCCGGTAATTACTTATAAAAGTGTCGTGCAATCTAACGCTGACGACTTTAATCAGTGGGCAGATGAAGCGTGGACAGAGTTTGGTGTAAAAGATGTGGTATTAGTAGGCAGCCCCTCTAGGAAGAACTCTATTTCACTTCCATTAGCGAATGCTTACAACACGCTAGTACAAAATCAACATAACTTCTTTATTGGCGGTGTAACTATTGCCGAACGTCATGCTAGCAAAGGTAATGAGCACGAACGCTTAATTGAAAAGCACCAGCAAGGTTGTAACTTTTTCATTTCCCAAGCGATTTATAATCCACAAGCGACTATAGATATGCTGACTCGCTACGCTATAGAGTGCCAAAAGCAGAACATAAAACCGCAACGTTTAATTCTAACGTTCTCACCGTGTGGCAGCAAAAAAACCTTAGAGTTTATTGATTGGTTAGGCGTGAGTGTACCTGAGGCGACGAGTTTACGCATTTTAAATGCTGACAGTCCTTTATATGAGTCAATTCGTATTTGTTTAAATAGCTTACAGCAAATTTTAGATGCAATTTTGCCATATGATTTACCGCTGGGCTTAAACATTGAAAGTTTAACTAACCGTAAAGAAGAAATTGACGGCTCAATTTTATTATATAAATTATTGCGCTCGAAAATGGATAACTATTTAGCTAAAAAAGAATTAGCTTTGTTGATTCGTCAGCAGTAACTTATAGCTTATTTAGACACGAACCTATCAAAATGAGTAGTCTAGCCTACATACACCAAAGACTTAAAAGCCGTCCCAAAGGACGGCTTTATGCCAAAAAGCGGATATTGCTGCAAACTAATTTGTGCATACCGCAATGCCTTTCTCCAGAGAAAGAGAGATAGCCTCTTCAATCAATACTTTTGCAGATTCAACCTCGCCAATTGAGTCCATATTATTCAGCCAATTACGTAGTAATTTCTCATCATGAGACATCAACGATGAAGCTTTATAAAATTGCTTGTTCATCATGGGTTTGCTTAGTTTTTCTCTTTCTTTTTCCAGTAGCTGATATAGTTCAGTATCACTTTCTGCTTTATGTATGAGTTGTTGTATAGCTATTCCTATTAATTGCGATATTGATGTTTTACTTCTTTTTTCAAGGTTACGCCCTAAATTTAAGCAGGCACTCGCTTTGTTAATTTCATCTAATCCGTCTTTACACCAACCAAATATATGTGAATATCCAATAACCCTTGCCGCTTCAATGCCTATACCAGAAACCACGTTAGTGTGAAAGTCAGTAGCATTTGAACCCGCAAGAGACTGTGCATACAACTTAATTCTTTCACCATACTTTTCGTTGAACAAGGAGGTTTTGGCAAGTTCAGAAATTGAATTGATAACCCCTTCGTCATTGCCTCGCGAAGCAAAAAATAATACAGATTGTAACCACATAGCTCCATTTTCCTTATCAGAAGCAATGGCGGCATCTATAAAGCTCTTAGTGCATTTATTATTTGAGGAATATGTACATAAAGATACGGTCTCCATCAATGCCAGTGAGTTATTAGTGAATTTTTCATTATATTCTAGTAATAGATCAAGCCTAGATTCACCTTCTGGTAACTCAGCATATAAAACATATTCTAACAGCCTATCTTGTGAAGTGGAGTTAGATAGAGATTTAAGGTATTGCTGTTGAATTTCAAAATAGCTATCTTCTTCAATCAATGATGCTGGGTCACACTCAACAATATAATCGTCATTAGATATATCATCAATAAGTTCAACTTGAGGTTGTTTGGGGTTTACAGCAATTGAATTTATTGATTGGTTATTATTTTCAGAAAATGGTATTGCCGCACCTGTAGTTTTGCTGAGGGATTTCACATCAGGTTTATCACTATAGATAAAAAGAAATGCAGCTATACAAATAAGAGAAATTATAAATAAAAGCTTCTTATTACTAAACATCATGTAAATCCATTTTCATCTTGTTTTTCGTTTTATGTGGGCCTGCTTGATACTGTTAGCTGACATTAAGCTTTCCATGTGATTACGTCAACTATGAGCTCAGGCTGTGTGAAAACTCAGTTTTGATCACCTTTTGGACTAAGTAAACAATTGATATGATCAATCAGTCTTAGTAGGGGATCCAAGTCAACGAGTGAATTTAGTATAATAAAGCGGTAAGCCAAAGCAGGA